>Ga0164243_10000762_pt1 | contig 56131 bp, 46 predicted proteins | sample OricompcompostOP_FD_108781 | JGI IMG/M metagenome (GOLD analysis project Ga0164243, IMG submission 108781) | Organic Plus compost microbial communities from Emeryville, California, USA - Original compost - Organic plus compost (OP) | ecosystem: Engineered > Solid waste > Mixed feedstock >... | reverse complement strand
TGAGGAGACGCCTACGGAGTAGTGCGTCTTTTCATATTTAATAGCGCTATTAAACCTTTATCTTCCTGTGAAGAAATTTATCGAAACGATTAAGAATATCTGGAGTATTGAGGACCTGCGTAACCGCATCTTAACCACCCTGCTCCTGGTCCTCATCTACCGTGTAGGATCTTATATCACGTTACCTGGTATCGATGCCAACGCCCTCTCCAACTTTTCCAAGAGTTCTAACCAGGGGATTCTGGGGCTGTTCAACATGTTTGCAGGTGGATCGTTTTCAAGGGCTTCCATCTTTGCGTTGGGTATCATGCCTTACATCTCCGCGTCTATTGCTATTCAATTGTTAACTATAGCAGTACCTTATTTCCAGAAATTACAGAAAGAAGGAGAAAGCGGACGCAAAAAGATCAATCAATACACCCGTATCCTCACAGTTGTGGTAACTGGATTCCAGGCAAGCGCTTACGTAGCTTATCTGCGTAATCAGTCTGGTGGCGCTATTATCCCTGAGTATGGCACCTTCTTCTTCTGGTTATCCACTACCATCGTCCTCACGGCAGGTACCCTGTTCGTGATGTGGCTGGGTGAGAAAATCACGGATAAAGGTATTGGTAACGGTACTTCCATCATCATCATGATGGGTATCCTCGCCCGTCTGCCTCAGGCGCTCATCGCTGAATTCTCTACCAAGGTAGAAGGCGGCGGCGGTGGACCGATCCTCTTCCTGATCGAGATTGCTGTCTTTATCCTGATCACCGTAGGATTGATCCTCCTGGTTCAGGGAACCCGCAAAATTCCGGTTAACTACGCAAAACGCATTGTAGGTAATAAACAATATGGTGGTGTACGCCAGTTCATCCCCCTGAAAGTGAACGCTGCCGGCGTAATGCCGATCATCTTCGCCCAGGCTATCATGTTTATTCCTGCCACCGTAATCGGTTTTGCCACTTCCTCAGAAAGTGCTTCCAGCTTCATCCGTATCTTCTCCGATCATACGAACGGCTGGTACAACGTGATCTACGGTGTGTTGGTAATTGTATTTACTTATTTCTATACTGCGCTCATCTTCAATCCTACCCAAATGGCGGATGAAATGAAACGCAATAACGGTTTCATCCCTGGCGTAAAACCAGGTACCGCTACCGCTGACTACATCGGTGCGGTAATGGACCGTATCACGCTGCCTGGCGCCTTCTTCCTGGCCCTGGTAGGTATCCTCCCGGGTGTTGCTGCCGCCTTCCGCGTAAACAGCAACTTCGCCACCTTCTTCGGCGGTACCTCCCTCCTCATCATGGTGGGCGTTATCCTGGATACCCTCCAGCAGATCGAAAGCCAGCTGCTCATGCGTCATTACGACGGCTTAATGAGCACCGGCCGTATCAAAGGCAGAACAGCTCCGGCAAACGCTTAAGCTATCAGGCTGCCCGCAAGGGCATAGAAATAAACATAGCCACAGAAGCATAAACCCATTTTTTATGCTTTAGTGGCTATGTTATTTAACTGTCAGGTTAGAAAAAGATTGTTATGATTCAATATAAAACAAAAGAAGAGATAGAACTCATCCGCAAAAGCGCATTGCTCCTCAGCGATGCCCTGGCAGAAGTAGCCCGTACCATCAAACCCGGTATGTCTACCCTGGAAGTGGATGCAGTGGCCGACAGATACATTGTTGAACATGGCGCTACCCCTTCTTTCAAAAACTATAAAGGATTCCCCGCCGCCTGCTGCATTTCCGTAAATGAAGCAGTGGTGCACGGCATCCCCAATAACTACGTGCTGAAAGACGGCGATATCGTGACAGTGGATTGCGGTGTATATATGAATGGTTTTCATGCCGACAGCGCCTATACCTTTGCCATCGGAAACGTGGCAGAAAACGTACTTCGCCTGATGGGCGCCACTAAGGCTTCCCTCTACAAAGGCATCGAAAAAGCCGTCGTAGGTAACCGTATCGGCGATATTTCCTACGCCATCCAGGAATACACCGAAAAGGAGAGAGGCTACGGCGTAGTGAGAGAACTGGTAGGGCACGGCCTGGGCCGTCACCTCCATGAGGACCCGCAGGTACCCAACTACGGCAAACGCGGCAGCGGCCCCGTAATGAAAGAAGGCCTGGTCATCGCCATCGAACCCATGATCAACCTCCGCTCCAAAGACGTGGAATACCTGGAAGACGGGTGGACAGTCGTAACCCGGGATAACAGCCCTTCCGTGCATTTTGAGCATACAGTTGCCGTAGGAAAAGGAAAAGCGGATATTTTATCCAATTTTGCCGGTATCGAAGAAGCGGAGAAAAATAACCCAGAATTGAATACAAACTATTAATTATAAATAGAATACCTATTCATAATTTGTAGTATTTAATAAAACAGGAGATAGGATAAAATTAAAAGACGGGCAATAATAAGAATAATCCGGGGAAATTTTTCTATTTCAAAAGATAATCGCTATCTTTGCAGTCCTAAAAATTTTTATGGCAAAACAGGCACTCATTAAGCAGGATGGAATTATATTAGAAGCCTTATCAAACGCTATGTTCCGTGTTAAACTGGAAAACGGGCATGAGATTCTGGCCACCATTTCTGGAAAGATGAGAATGCACTACATCCGCATTCTGCCAGGAGATAAGGTGGGGGTTGAAATGAGCCCGTACGATTTGTCAAGAGGCCGTATAATTTTCAGATACAAGTAAGCAGGGGAGTAACGGTGTAGTCCGGAAGTACAATTTTAAAATATAACCTTTTATAAATAAATCATCATGAAGGTAAGAGCTGCAATCAAAAAAAGAAGTGCGGATTGTAAAATAGTTCGTAGAAAAGGTGTTCTGTTGGTGATCAACAAAAAGAACCCTCGCTTCAAACAACGTCAGGGGTAATTAGTTCTTGACGGAATTTGATTTTTTAATCAGAATCATATAAAAATAAAATAGAAATATGGCACGTATAGCCGGTATAGATCTTCCTAAAAATAAAAGAGGAGAAATTGGCCTCACCTATATTTTCGGTATAGGCCGTTCTTCCGCCCAATATATCCTGAACAAGGCGGAAATTGATGTAAATAAAAAAGTGAAGGATTGGAATGATGATGAACAAGCTGCCATCCGTAACATTATCAACGGCGAGTTTAAGGTAGAGGGTCAGCTGCGTTCCGAGGTACAAATGAATATCAAGCGCCTGCTGGATATCGCTTGCTACCGTGGTCTGCGTCACAGGAAAGGTTTACCGGTAAGAGGTCAGCGTACCCGTACCAACAGCCGTACTCGTAAGGGTAAACGTAAGACAGTGGCTGGTAAGAAAAAAGCAACTAAGAAATAATAAATAAAATCCCAGGTTGAAATCCCGAATTCCAAGGTGAGGGGGTTTCAAGTGACGCAATTATCGTGTTGATTTGGGATCTGGATTTCAATATTTGGAATTTAATATCATTATGGCAAAAGCAACTAATACAAAAACTGCTGCTAATAAAAAGAGGGTAGTAAAAGTAGATAACTACGGAGATGTTCATATCTCTGCTAGCTTTAACAATATCATTGTAAGCATCACCAACAAGCACGGTCAGGTAATCTCCTGGTCTTCTGCTGGTAAAATGGGCTTCAGAGGTTCTAAAAAGAACACTCCATACGCGGCTCAGCTGGCTGCACAGGATGCTGCTAAAGTTGCTATGGACGCCGGTCTGAAAAGAGCAGACGTATTTGTAAAAGGTCCGGGTGCTGGTCGCGAAAGCGCTATCCGTGCTATCGCAAATGCCGGTATCGAAGTGAGCATGATTAAAGACGTAACTCCTCTGCCTCACAACGGTTGCCGTCCTCCTAAGAAAAGAAGAGTGTAGGAATATATTATTACAGATTCCAGATACTGGTCAGGATATAACTGACTGGTGTCTGGACTTTGTAGTTTAATATTTAATAAACATGGGTGTATGATCAGGTTTTTAGATTTTTTGAAGAGCATACATCATTAACTAAAAAATCTTTATTATTTTCAATTATGGCAAGGTACACAGGACCAAAGACCAAAATTTCCAGAATTTTTGGTGAACCCATTCTCGGCAATGGCAAGTATTTAGGAAAAAACAGCAACCCTCCGGGTCAGCATGGCGCAAACCGCAAACGTAAACAGTTAGGTGAATACGCCCTGCAGCTGAGAGAAAAACAGAAAGCAAAATACACTTACGGTGTACTGGAACGTCAGTTCCGCAACCTGTTTGACGAAGCTAACCGCAGAAAAGGTGTAACTGGTGAGGTATTGATCAAATTACTGGAAGCTCGTCTGGACAACACCGTGTTCCGTCTGGGTATCGCGCCTTCCCGTCCTGCTGCTCGTCAGCTCGTGTCTCACAAACACATCACCGTAAACGGTATCGTGGTTAACACGCCTTCTTACCAACTGAAACCAGGCGATATCGTATCCCTGAAAAACAAAACCGCAAACAATACCGCCCTCACAAGCGTTATCCGTGGTAAAAATCCTAAATTCAGCTGGCTGGATTGGAACGAGAAAGAAATGAAAGGTACATTCATTGCTTATCCTGAGAGAGAGAGCGTTCCTGAGAATATCAAGGAACAACTGATTGTGGAATTGTATTCTAAGTAATAATTACTAGTCCATGGCTCCGGCCATGGACTAACTTCATATTTAAACTCATAAATCTATCATATCAATGGCAATTTTAAATTTCCAGAAACCTGATAAGATCGTATTGCAGAAGTCTACCGACTTTGAAGCTCAATTCGAATTCCGACCATTAGAACCAGGTTATGCTGTGACTATCGGTAATGCGTTGCGTCGCGTGCTGTTGTCTTCTTTGGAGGGCTATGCCATTGTGGGTATTAAGATTGAAGGGGCTGATCACGAGTTCGCAACACTGAAAGGTGTTACCGAAGACGTTACAGAAATTATCCTGAACCTCAAACAGGTGCGCTTCAAGAGAATTTCTGAAAATGATGTGACGAACGAAAAGATCACACTGTCAATCAAAGGTAAAACTGAATTCCGCGCAGATATGATCGAAAAAGCCACCAGCGCTTTCCAGATCATGAACCCGGAACTCCTCATCTGCACCCTCGATCCATCCGCTAAGATGGATATCGAACTGACCATCGGTAAAGGCCGCGGTTACGTTCCCGCAGAAGAGAACAAACCTAAGGATGCAGTGTTTGGCTACATCGCCATCGACTCTATCTTTACGCCAATCAAAAACGTAAAGTACAGCATAGAAAATACCCGTGTGGAACAAAAGACCGACTATGAGAAACTCATCATGGAGGTTGTTACCGACGGTACTATTCACCCTGAAGAAGCAGTAAAACAAGCTTCCCGCATCCTCATCCAGCACCTGATGATCATCACCGATGAAAACATCAGCTTTGATACCAAAGACGCTGAAAAAGAAGATGTTGTGGACGAACAAACACTGCAGCTCCGTAAGATACTGAAAACACCACTGGAAGACCTCGATCTGAGCGTGCGTGCATTCAACTGTCTGAAAGCAGCTAAAATCAACTCCCTGAGCGAACTGGTACAGTACGAACAGGAAGAACTGATGAAATTCAGAAACTTCGGTCAGAAATCACTGAGCGAAATCGAACAGGTACTGGGCGAAAGAGGTCTGCACTTCGGTATGGACCTGTCCAAACTGAAACTCGACGAAGAATAATCTTTATATCCCCTTTTCACCCACAAGTGTGAAGGGGATTCCTATTTTTAATAAAAGTACCCTGCAATTCCTGACACGGTGCAGGGGTAAAATCAAATGTCATGCGTCACGGAGTTAAATTAAACAAATTAAGCAGAACAGCTGCACACCGCAAAAGCCTGATGTCTAACCTGGCTTGCGAACTGATCAGTCACAAACGTATCACCACCACTTTGGCTAAAGCTAAAGCACTGCGCGTGTACGTTGAACCAATCCTGACCAGGGGTAAAAACGACTCTACCCACAACCGTAGAATCGTGTTCTCTTACCTGCAAGACAAAGAAGCCATCAAAGAACTGTTCGGTGTTATCAGCGAAAAAATCGCTAACCGTCCAGGTGGTTACACCCGCATCATTAAACTGGGTAAACGTGTGGGCGATAACGCGGAAGTAGCAATGATCGAACTGGTTGATTTCAACGAAATCTACGGTAAATCCGCCGCTGCTGAAAAAGCGCCTGCTAAGAAAACACGCCGCGCTGGTGGTGCTAAGAAAAAAGCTGAAGAAGAAGCTGCTCCGGCTCCTGCTGCTGAAGCTTCAACTGAAGAAAAATCAGCTGAGTAATTTATTCATTAGATTACAATATTTGCAAAGGCCCCGCATGTCGGGGCCTTTGCTGTTTTAATTCCTGTCGCTCCCTGATATATTCACAAAAAAATGTATATTTATCCCCACTGAAAGACCATAAACAAACCTGACCGTCCCTATGAAATACCTGATTTGTGCAAACTGTCAGCATCCGAATGTTATTAAGTCTGAATACCAGACCTTCTGCGAATCCTGTGGCAAAAAACTGCAACTCACCTTTGCCGGTTGGCGACAGTCACATCCCATGGCCAGCTTCGGGGAATTCCGGGAAACAGTAGGCGTTACTATGAAACCGCCCCGCCGGAATGTGGTAACCGCCTGGATCAACCGCCAGATGCAGCCCCAGCACCGGGGGAAGGTCATTATCTTCTTCACCCTCCTGTTCATCTGCATCGCCGGCGCCGGCACCCTCTTCGGGAAACGGGCCGTTTACACGCTCCTCTATCCCAAAGTGCCGAAATCCAGCCTGTACGCCACCTGGCATACCGCCACCATCGGGCGCCAGGCCCTGGAAATCAGTACCCCGCTCAAATTATGGGTGCACGACCAGGCCCTGAAACCGGAAGAAGCCGCCGGCGTGGAGTACGCCAAATCCTATAGAAACGAAGACGGAGGCGGGATACAGATCGCCGTTAACCTGCGCAGCTATAAGCCCCAGGCCGATAACTCCCTGGAAGCTGCCGTCAGCGCCGCCCATAAAGCCCTGCAGGACGGCGGCCTGGTAGGGGATATCCAATGCAAATCAGTACCGGTCCTGATCTCCGGCCTGCAGGGCGCCCTGGAGGAAGGTACCTATACCTACAAAGGCGCCATTAAACTGAGCTTTTCCAACCTCGTTATCGTCCGGGGAAACAGCCGCTGGCAAATCCATATCAACTACCGGGACGATGATCCCGTTGGCCAGGATGTGGCCGCCAGAATCCTTAAATCTGTTAAAATTAAATAGCGATTACAATTCTGGGGCAAAAAAATCTGGAATTAAAGCGTGCATTTCATAACTTTGCACGGTTTTTTATCCGAACCTTCCTGGGCAAATGCCCTCGAAGGTTTTTTTTAAAAAAATAAAACAAGACAGATACCAGAAATGCCTCAGACAAGAACCATCCAACCTGCCATACTGCTGTTAGACGACGGTACGGTTTTTCAGGGAAAAGCTTTTGGGAAAATTGGCACTGCCGCCGGTGAATTAGCTTTCAATACCGGTATGACGGGTTACCAGGAAGTGTTTACAGACCCTTCCTACAAAGGACAGGTCCTTATTATGAACAACTGCTACATCGGTAACTACGGGACAAAGTCCAATGACGTAGAAAGTGGCAGTGTTAAGATCAGCGGTCTGATCGCTAAGAATATCGCTTACAACTATTCCAGGAAGATGGCCGATGAATCCCTGGAAAAGTTCCTGACAGATAACAACCTGGTAGCGATCTATGATGTGGACACCCGCGCGCTCGTTTCCCATATCCGCAGCAAAGGGGCCATGAACTGCATCATCTCTTCCGAAATCCTCGATGTGGAAAAACTGAAAGTAGAACTGGCAAAAGTGCCTTCCATGGAAGGTCTTGCACTCAGCCAGGAAGTTTCTACCAAAGAAGCATACACCGTAGGTGACCCGGAAGCGCCGATCCGCATCGCAGTAATGGACAACGGTGTAAAACGTAACATGCTGAAATGCCTGTCTGAAAAAGGCGCTTACCTGAAAGTATTCCCGACCGACACGAAATTCGAAGTCACCGAAGAGTTCAAACCGAACGCTTACTTCATTTCCAACGGTCCCGGCGACCCCGCTCCGCTGAAATACGCGATCGATACCGTTAAACAGATCCTGGCCGCTGAAAAGCCCCTGTTCGGTATCTGCCTCGGCCATCAGCTGCTGGCGCTGGCGCATGATATCCCGACTTACAAAATGCACCACGGTCACCGCGGTTTGAACCACCCGGTTAAAAACCTCCAAACCGGTTTGTGCGAAATCACCACCCAGAACCACGGGTTTGCCGTTGATGCCAAGGCGGTGGAAAACCATCCAAACGTGGAGGTGACGCACATTAACCTGAACGACAATACCGTTGAAGGCATCCGCATTAAGAACAAACCTGCGTTCTCCGTGCAGTACCACCCTGAGTCAACTCCGGGCCCGCACGACAGCCGCTACCTGTTCGATGACTTCTTCACCATGATCAAGGCTAATATGAAGTAATTCAGTTAGTATAGATATTTTCTTTTAGAGAGTCCCTTCGCGTTTCACGCGAGGGGATTTTTTTATGGGGGGAAGAGATTTAAGGCCGCTGCAGGCCAGGGATCCGGCCGGGGACAGTACTATCACGGCTATATGCCGGTATCACACCTGCCTCCTTATGCCGGTGTTGCCCCGGGAGGTGCTGGTTATCAACCCCTCAACCATGAAAAAGGCAAACCGGCATAATAAAACATAGACGGTCCCGAAGAGTCGGGACCGTTGCATTTTAAAATTCCACGTTATGAAAACAAACGAAAAATATCACCATGCCGAGGCATGGGTATGTTCCGCCGTTTTATTACATAACAATATTATAAAAAAATCAGGTGCAATAAGTAAAAGCTAAGCGTAAATTTTTGAAAATCGGGGGAAAAAGCGACAAAAACGCAAAAATCAGGGACGAAATTGGAGTTTTGGGCAAAAAAATACGGCTCTGTGATCAGAGCCGTTTGCCTTTATAAATTCCACGTTATGAAAAACTGATACAAAAATACGATATTTTGCTAAAACGTTTTAGTTAAACTTAGTTTTTTTACAGATTGTTGATAATTCAATCTTGTAATTGTAATTCAAAGGTCGGACCAAAAGAACGTTTTGAAAAATTCTGCAGGTTAAATTATTCTTAAACAAGTTTAGATTTTGCAAAATTGATCGTATATGTAAATATTTTTATGTTTGGTATTTTTTGATTTCTTTGTTGTTTCTATACCAAATATACGAAACAAAAGTTGAGATTTGCAAGAGGTGACCCTAAAAAAATCGATAATTTCTTCAAAAAACAATATATAAAATTATTTATAATGTGTTTTAGGCTCTTTTTTTAGTCTTCCACCTCCTGCAAAACTTTTTATTTTATTTCCGTACGGCCCGGATATACCTTTAAAGCTTCCGCCAAACACACCATCGCGGACCGGATATCCTCCAGGTTCAGCACATAAGCCAGGCGCACCTCGTTCTTACCCAAACCGGCAGTAGCATAAAAACCGGTAGCCGGCGCCATCATCACCGTTTGCCCCTCGTGCTGGAAATGCTCCAGGATCCACTGGCAAAACTTATCCGAATCATCGATAGGCAACTGCGCCATGGCGTAAAATGCGCCTCCCGGATTCGGGCAGAAGACCCCCGGAATCTCGTTGAGCATTTTTACCAGCAGGTCGCGGCGGCTCTGGTACTCCGCCTTAATGCCGTCAAAGTAGTCAGCCGGCAGGTCTACCGCCGCTTCCCCGGCAATCTGCGCAAAGGAAGGAGGACTCAGTCGCGCCTGGGCAAACTTCATCGTAGCATCCAGCACTTCCTGGTTCCGGGTCACAAAAGCCCCGATACGGCCGCCGCAGGCGCTGTAACGCTTGGAGATCGTATCCATCAGGATCACATTGTTATCCATGCCTTCCAGGTTGGCAGCGCTGAAATGCCTGCCGCTGTAGCAGAATTCCCGGTAAGCCTCATCTGAAAACAGGTACAGGTTGTGTTTCAGGCAGAGGGTTTTCAGCACCTCCATCTCTTCCTTACTGTACAGGTAACCGGTAGGGTTATTCGGATTACAGATCAGGATGGCTTTGGTACGGGGAGTGATCGCTTTTTCAAAATCCTCCATGGCAGGCAGCGCAAAGCCGGTGCTGATATTGGCAGTGATCGTTTTAATCTTAACTTCCGCTTCCACGGCAAACCCGTTGTAGTTTGCATAGAACGGCTCCGGCACAATGATCTCATCCCCCGGGTCCAGGCAGGCCATAAAGGCGAAGAGGATCGCCTCGGAACCGCCGGTGGTTACAATGATCTGGTTGTGGTTAACCTCAATATCGAAACGTTTGTAATATTCCACCAGCTTGCGGCGGTAACTTTCGTTGCCGGCGCTGTGGCTGTATTCTAAAATCTTAAAATCAGAATGACGTACCGCATCAAGGATTGGTTTTGGTGTTTCAATGTCCGGCTGGCCGATGTTGAGGTGATAAACCTTCACGCCTTTTTTCTTTGCTGCTTCAGCAAAAGGGACAAGTTTTCTGATGGGAGAGGGGGGCATTACCTTCCCTCTCTGGCTAATGGTAGGCATATAATTGTTTTGATTCTTTTGCGTTGCAAAGATAGGTGAATTAGATGTCTGGATATCAAACATAAAGGCAACAAAAAAGCCTTACAGGCTATCTGTAAGGCTTTTTCTATGAAGTAATAACTTGTGTTATTTGCTGGATGGACTTCCTACTGTACCGGTCAGATGCAGTTCTTTGTCTGAATCCACTCCTCTGAATTTAACCCAGATAGTTTTGTTCTGCTGGCCGATGCTGCTCGCGTTGTAGCTGGCAGTCACCTTGCCTTTTTTGCCAGGGAGAATTGGTTCACTAGTCCATTTTGGAGTAGTGCAACCGCAGCTCGCTCGCGCTGCTTCAATCAAAACCGGTTCCTTGGAGATGTTGGTGAATTCGAAATCAACTGTCACTGGCTTGTTCAGTTCAGTTTTACCGAAGTCAATGGTTTCTTTTGCGAACTTAACCTTCGCATCTGCAGGTGATTGTTGTGCCCAGAGTGCTGTTGAGATCAACAGTGTTGCAAATAGGGATAGAATAAACTTTTTCATTTTATACTGGTTTTAAAAGCGACTGGTTAAAAAAAATAAATTTTTCCAAGTTCTCAGACAAATTTACGGCCAAAAACTGTTTGTTACCTAACAATTTATTAAATTCTTATTAAAAAAATCAGATTATTTTAAATATGAATTTTCCAGGCATTTCCGAACTGTATAATTAAGCTTACTTTTGTACTTTAACCATGAGGCATGATAGAAAATAACGAACTCGCTATGAATATAGAAAGCCGGTTGTCATTCGAAGAATTCCGTAAGGAGGTGTTAAATGACTACAGGTTGGCCTGCGTAAGCAGAGAGGTTAGTCTGCTCGCCCGTAAGGAAGTTCTTACCGGTAAAGCTAAGTTTGGCATTTTTGGGGATGGAAAGGAAGTGGCGCAGATAGCGATGTCCAAATACTTTCAGCCGGGTGACTTTCGCTCAGGTTATTATCGCGACCAGACTGTAGCTTTCGCTACCGGCATCGCCACTCCTGAACAATTCTTTTCGCAGTTATATGCCGATCCGGATGTAAACAACGATCCGTTTTCCGGCGGCCGCCAGATGAACTCGCACTTTGCCACTCCTAATATGGACAAGGAGGGGAATATGCTGCCTTTGGTACAGATGAAGAACTCCGCCGCGGATATGGCGCCTACCGCCGCCCAAATGCCCCGCGCGCTGGGCCTGGCATTGGCATCCAAGCTGTTCCGCAAGGTGGATGAGCTGAAGGATATGAAGCACCTTTCCAACGGCGGTAACGAGATCGCGTTCGCGACTATCGGTGACGCCTCTACGTCTGAAGGGCACTTCTGGGAAACCATGAACGCCGCAGGCGTACTGCAGGTGCCGCTGGCTGTATTCGTTTGGGACGATGGTTACGGCATTTCCGTACCACGCAAATACCAGACTACCAAAAACTCCATTTCCGCAGCCCTCGAAGGTTTCCGTAAAGCTAACGGCACCAATGGCTTCGATATATATAATATTAAAGGCTGGGATTATGCCGGCATGTGCGAAGTACTGGAGCCTGCCATCCGCAAGATCCGTGAAACACACATCCCTGCGCTCTTCCACGTGGAGGAGATCACGCAGCCCCAGGGCCACTCTACCAGCGGCTCCCACGAGCGTTACAAAAGCAAGGAACGCCTCGCCTGGGAAAAAGAATTCGACTGTAACGTAAAAATGCGTTCCTGGATCCTGGAAAACGCCCTGGCAGATGAAGCTACCCTGCAGCAAATTGAAGCGGAAGCTAAAACGGCTGCTCAGGATGCCCGCAAAGCCGCCTGGGAGAAATACATCACGCCGATAAAAGCAGAAGTACAACAGTTCCTCGCCCACGCCACCCCGGTGGTAGCCGTTGCCGGCGCCAGGGCCGACTTTGTGCAGAAAGCTATCCACGAGGTGCAAACCAATCGCGAGCCACAGCGCCGCGATATCCTGAAAGCTGCGGCTTCCATCCTCGTGCGGCTCAAAGCGCAGAAAAATGAACCAGCCGTTCAGCAACTGCAAGCTTACTACGACGCCTACTTCCGGCAGGAGAAGGAAAATTATACCTCCGGCTTACACGCCGGCGGCGTTAATTCCGCGCTGAACGTGCCGGTAGTGCCGGCCGAATACGGCGATGAACCTACTGTCATCAATGGCTACGAAGTCCTGAACAAATACTTTGATCAACTCTTTACCAACAACCCGAAAGTTTTCGCTTTCGGAGAAGATGTGGGTAAGATCGGAGACGTTAACCAGGGCTTTGCAGGATTACAGCAAAAGCACGGCGGTTTTCGTATAGCCGATACCGGTATCCGCGAGCTGACCATCATGGGGCAGGGCATCGGTATGGCGCTCCGCGGCCTTCGCCCGATTGCCGAAATCCAGTACCTGGATTACCTGCTCTACGGCCTGCAACCACTCAGCGATGATGTGGCCTCCCTGCAATACCGTACCAAAGGCGCCATGTACTGCCCGCTGATCGTGCGTACCCGTGGCCACCGCCTGGAAGGCATCTGGCACAGCGGCTCCCCGATGGGCATGATCATCAACTCCCTCCGCGGGATGCACGTTTGCGTGCCACGCAACATGGTGCAGGCAGCCGGTATGTACAATACCCTGCTGAAAGCCAACGAGCCGGCTATCGTCATCGAATCCCTGAACGGTTACCGCCTGAAGGAGAAACTGCCGGTAAACCTGGATACCTACACCGTTCCGCTGGGTATTCCGGAAATCCTGAAACAAGGGGAGGACGTAACCATCGTTACCTACGGCTCCATGACCCGCATCGTGGAAGAAGCAGTGAACACCCTGGAAGAACTGGGCGTATCCTGCGAAATCATTGATGTACAAACCTTATTACCGTTCGACATCCATCATATCATTGTGGAGTCCCTGAAGAAAACCAACCGCATCCTCTTTGCTGATGAAGATGTACCAGGTGGTGGTACCGCCTACATGTTCCAGCAGGTAATGGAAGTGCAGGGTGGCTACCGCTGGCTCGACGTTGCGCCGCGTACCCTGAGCGCACAGGCCCACAGGCCTGCGTACGGCTCCGATGGCGATTACTTCTCCAAACCAAATACGGAAGATGTAGTCAGCATCGTGCTGCAAATGATGGAAGAATAGCTAACAAGCTGTCTGATAAATACTTAAAGACCGATCGATCCGATCGGTCTTTTTTTATGTCATAAATCTGCCAGAAAAGAATTTCCAACTGGCAAATAATAAATGTAAAAATTACCTTCATTTTGCTGACGACCCGAACCCGGCGCAAATCTGATCTGACAGTGAACAAGCACAGTGAACGCAGTTAATTCCCTTAGTACACGGAGCAATCATTATATGCTAAACCAAAATCCGATCTCGCATGAAAAAGTACCCTATTATTATGCTTTGCCTGCTGCTGGCAGCATGCGCCAAAAGCATCGACAGTGAACTCAAACAAAAAGGCAATTCCCCGAAAGCTTCCACTGAGCTTGTCAAAACGGATACCGTCACGCTGTATAGTAACGGTTACGTCTATCCGAAAGAACAGAGCAATGGCTACGGCACTATCGGCACTTCCGGGCTCGGCGCCTGGACGGACACCAACGGTGTCACAAAAGTTTATTTTTACCCGACCACTACCGGCAGTATTTCCGTATCCATCCGCGTGAAAGCGCCCGGCAATACCAATACGCTGCGCATCCGGCTGGACAGCTCCGGAACGGCCTATAATGTGGTGGTCAACCAAACATCTTCCTACGTGACGCTAAACGTAGGCAGCTTTAATATTACGTCGGCTAACTATCACTGTATAGAAATCAAAGCCGTTACCAAAAACGGGACTTACCTGCCGGATGTGCAGTCGGTGATTATCACCAGCTCCCTCGGGCTTAAATACAACAAAAGTCAGTACCGGAGCGCGCCCGCTACCCACCTGAGCTATAAGTACCCGGGGGACAGCGCCATTGCCTGGTTCTATACGGAAATCAACGTGCCGGCCGGCGCCGATCCACTGTATGCCTACTATATGACCAATGGCTTTTGGGATGGCTACTTCGGCATCCAGGTAAATTCCCCTACGGAAAGGAGAATCCTGTTCAGTATTTGGAGTAATTACAATACCAACGACCCGAACGAAATCCCGGCGGACTATGCCGTAACGCTGGTGCGCAAAGGCGCGGGCGTAGTCGATAATGCGTTCGGCAACGAAGGCTCCGGCGGGCAAACCTACCTCGTATTTCCATGGGTAACCGGTAACACGTACAAAATGCTGGTCCATGCAGAGGCTGCCGGCACGCATACCCTGTTTACCGCCTGGTACTACGCGCCGGAAAACGGCGCCTGGAAGCTGCTGGCGGAATGGGATAAGTCCAAAACCAACGGGCAGCTGCTCGGCGGGCTCTACTCCTTTGTGGAAAACTTTGTCAGTAACGGCCAGAACTATTTTAAAGCCCGTTACGGCAACCAGTGGGTACGCACGAAAAACGGCAACTGGATAGAGATCACGCAGGCATCCTTCTCCACCACCGCCAGCGATGCCGCGCACCAGCGGTACGACATCGGCGGGGGCATTGAAACGAATATGATGTATATGTACAGCGGAGGCTTCCGCCAGGTGGGCAACAGCGTGGGAGTAACCTACACCCGGCCTTCCAGCGGCAGCGCGCCGTCCGTCAACCTTTCCACACTTCCTTAATGGTTCGTTGCTCCGTGTAAAATAGACGAAGCCACTACAAAGCATATGAAAGTGCGTTTGTAGTGGCTTCTTTGATAAATGAATTAAATCAGTTGCAGGCTTAGTTAATTATTTATTTATGGCGCTGCAAAGGTGGGGTAATAATTCAGTCTTTGCCAGGGCAGCCGCCTTAATTAATGATTTGTTTACATGGATGAAAGGCCGGCCTTTCAAAAAATGGATTTTAAGCCTAATTCCAGCCCGGATTCTGCGTCATGGTATTACCAGGCACCTGCAGCTCTCCCAGTGGAATAGGGAGGAGATAATCGCGGTTTACGTTGAATTTGTAGCCGTTACTAAGCGCGCCTACCTTCTGGAAAGGTTCAATATACCCGTTGGCATCCACAGGGAAGCCGGAGAGCAGGCTCGCGGATACGCGGCCCTGCCACTGTTTCAGCTTCGCGCCCTTGGGCTTCCAGCCTACGAGCAGGCGTTGCGCGGCGCCCCAGCGGTAGATGTCATCCCTTCTGAAACCTTCGCAAGCCAGTTCCACCCTTCGTTCCCGGCGGATTTCATTCAGCAGGGGACTTAACTGGGGAAAGATCCATTTCGGATCGGTAACGATCGCACCGATGTTGAGCGGTGGCATGCCCACCCTGGCGCGCAGTTTATTAATCGTGAGATCGACATCTCCCTGTGTTAAAATCCCCAGCTCTGCTTTAGCCTCTGCATGGATCAGCAGCACTTCGGCATAGCGCATAAGAATGAGGCCGGTGGTGCCCAGCTCTGCCGCGTATTGCTGCATGTAATCGGTATTATGCCCTTTATATACCTGGTAGCCGGTAGCAGGGCGGTTTTCGCTGGCTGCATCGAAGGTGGGTACCTGGAAGAGCAGGTTAGGCGTGCCGTTGGGCTGATTGCTGGTAACAATGTGATTGCCGTCGTTAACGTACATCGTCTGCGCCAGTCGCGGATCCCGGCCGGTAACTACCAGCTGCAGGGAATCATCGCCTTTGTACAGCGTGCTGACAGATATCGGCTGGCCGTCCGCACAGAGGTAGTCGTCTACCAGGTTTTTGGTCAGCCCTCTGCCGGCGCCTGTATTCGTATATCTGTGCCAGTTATGGGAAGGGCCGGTGGTAACATTGTACTGCCGCCAGAACATCACTTCCCTGCTGCCGCTGTAATCCGTCTGGTTGAAGAGGGACCAGTAGCCGAATGCTTTACCCACATTGTCGAGCGTAAACAGTCCGCTGCCCATCACTGCCGCAGAGGCTTCCACGGCCTTCTGCAGGTATTTTTCCGGCGTTGCGCCGCTTACGCCAAACGGAGTGCCGGCCTGGTATTTTTCCCAGGTGCCTTCGTAGAGGGCAATGCGGGCCTGCATCGCCTGTGCATATTCTTTGTAGACGCGGCTTGCCTGCGCCGTTCCCTTTGCAGGCAGGTAGGCGATCGCGCTGTCCAGGTCCGCAATAATGGAATCAGCGATCACATTACGCGGTAATCTTTTGTTGTACACTTCCTTGGACGAAGGGTCCAGCACCTGGCTTACCCATGGCAGGTCCCCGTAGTTGCGCAGCATATTGAAGTACCAGTAAGCCCTGAAAAACCGGGCTTCGCCTACATAGGTTTTCACATTGCTCCATGGCTCCTTCACTTTCGTGTAGTTGGCCAGCAGGTAGTTGATATTACGGAGGTTGCCCCAGGCCGAGGTACTCCAGTTATCGGAAGTGGCGGGTACCACGCTTTCCCCGTTCATACGGGTGTTGTAGCTGATGTACACCATGTTGTCTGAACCCTGGTCCGCATCTTCGCCATAGATGCCGATGGTGCCAAATCCCGTATAGGCGGGGAAGTTATTGTAAAAGCTGTTGGCATACAGCTTCAGGTCATTGGAGGTTTTCCAGTACTGCGCATCGCTGATCACTGTTTCAGGACTCCTTTCCAGGAAATCTTTCTTACACGCAAAAAGTACGGACGACAATAGTATAGTGGTGGTGATTATCTTCGGAAATCGCATATGCTCAACTGTTTTGGATTAGAGAATTACATTGATGCCACAGGACCAGGTTCTTTGCAACGGATAAATTTTCGCATCGCTGATGGAGAGTTCCGGATCGATGGTTTTGGCCATTTTCGTGAAAGTGGCGAGGTTTTCCACGCTGAAGTACACACGCACTTTCTGCGCGCGGATATGCGACAGTAACTGCGCCGGCAGCGTATAGCCCAGCTGCAGGTTCTTGATGCGCATGTAAGCTGCGTTTTGCAGGTAACGGGTTTGTGTTTGCGTGTTCTTATCGTTTTCCCCGCTCATGTAAAACTTAGGGAAGTAACCGCCCGTGTTGGCCGGCGTCCAGCGGTCGTAGTGGATGGTGAAAGGAGAGCTTTGCCACTCGCTGCCCACAATACCCCAGAAGTAGTTGGAACCAATCCATGCATCCCTTTTGGCTACGCCCTGCAGGAAGATGCCCAGATCAAATCCTTTGTAATCGAAGGAGAGGTTCATGCTGTACTGGTAACGCGGCGTGTTGTTACCGATGATGCGGCGGTCGCCACTGCTGTCCACGGTATTTTTTCCGTTGTTGATAACGCCGTCGTTATTGAGGTCCTGGTAGATCACATCACCGGCGCGCCAGGTGCTGTTCCAGAACTGCGCTTTCGGCGCTTTGGCTGCATCGGCATCTGTAGCGTATAAGCCGTTGGATACGTACCCCCAGATGTCGCCCATGTTCTGGCCTTCGTAGAAGGTAGAGAGGGAACGGGAAGGGTTGTTGTATTTCACGACGGCGCCTTTGTAATCGGAGAGGTTAGCGCGTACGGAATAACCTACTTCCCCGATGCGGTCGTTCCATTGCATGGTGAGCTCGAAGCCGGTAGTCCGGATGGCTGCGTTGTTGACCCGGGGCACCGCTGCGCCCAGGATGGCTGGCAGCACCTGAGCGGGCCCTGCGAAATCGTCCGCCTTACGGATGTAATAATCAAAGTTGACATTCAATCTCTCCCTAAACATACTAAAATCAGCCCCTACATCATACGAGGTGGTGGTAACCCAGGTCAGGTCAGGATTAACCAGCGAAGGCTGACTCACAGACGCCTGTTTGTTGCCGCCAAACAACCAGGAAGTGCTGTTAGGCCGCGTAGTAGCCAGGCTTGGATAGAACGGATAGTAGGTGCCGATGGAAGGATCGCCCAGGAACAGCTGATCCGGCGAAGAGCCGAAGGAGCCGCGCAGTTTGAATGTATTCACCACGTTGCTGATCGGCTGCCAGAACTTTTCCCGGTCAATATTCCAGCCGGCGGAGATACCCGGGCTGAATTTCCACCTGTTGGCGGAAAGGAAGCGGGAAGTACCGTCGTACCGGCCGTTGATTTCCAGCAGGTATTTATCCGCAAACGCATAATTGAAGCGGCCAAAGAAGCCTTCCACGGCCAGCCTGCGCACCTGGTCGCCAACGGTAGGCGTGGTATTGTAGGTCAGGGTCAGGGAAGGAATGTCATTGGAATACAGCAGCGAGTTGGAAGCGCTGTAATTGGTATAGTTCGTCAGCTCGCTGGTGAAACCGCCGAGTATTTTGAAGTTGTGCTTATCAAAAGTTTTTTCATAGGAAGAAAACGCATTCACGATGTGATGCTCGCTGCGGTAGTTATACCGGGCAAAGGAATTGGGGGGGGTGCCGCTCACCGGCGCAGTGGAACCATCCGGCAGGAAGGTGTACACCGTTTTAACGTGATTCTGTTCATCATAGATATCGCCGTCAAAAGTATAGTTGGCAATGATATTCCAGTCCTTCAGGGGCGTGATTTTAAACTCGCCGGTGATCATCGGCTGGTCCTCGGTGTATTTGAAGCGGCCGCCCTGCTGATGCAGCAGTACATCGCTGGGATCGGAATAGTTGCCATCCGGATTTTTCAGCTGTACGGTGGGGAACTTGCGGGCAATCTGGTGCATGTAGTTACCGCCGGTTTTACCGGAATAGGTATTCGGCGTGTTGTACAGGGTGCGGCTGATGGTGCTGCGCAGGTTGAATTGCAGCCAGTTGGTGATATTGGAACTAACGTTGGCGCGTATATTAAAACGCTTGAAGTCATCGTCGCCAAAGTTGTACATCCCTTCCTTGTTGTTATAACCGATACCAATGTAGTAATTGCTTTTTTCGGAAGCGCCGCTGATGCCGATGTTGTGTTGCTGGCTGAAAGCAAAGTCCTTGAAATAGATCTTAAACCAGTCGTTGTTGGCGTTGGAAGTATTCCAGGAGGTCCAGTCGTTGGGAGCGGAAGGGCTTTTCATGGCTTCCTCCCTGAGGGTACCGGCCTGGTAATCCTTGATGCGTTGCAGGGTGGCATCGTCGAAGAACGGCGCACGGCCTGCATTTACAAAGGCTTCGTTGTAGAGGTTGGCGAAGTCCAGTGAGTTCATCATTTTAGGCAGGTTGATGGCCTGCGCCCAGGAGAGGTTGTTATCGTACGTGATGCGCGTAGGCTGGCCGGCCTTTCCTTTTTTGGTGGTGATGAGGATAACGCCGTAAGGAGCGGAAGAGCCGTAGATAGCGGTGGATGCCGCATCCTTCAGTACGGAAATACTTTCCACGTCGGAAGGGTTGAGGGCATTGATGTCCCCACCCTGGATACCGTCGATTACGATGAGCGGGCCGCCGGATTGCGTACCGCCGGAGGAGTTGATTCCCGTATAGCCGCGCACGTTAATATTCTGGGTGGCGTTAGGCGCGCCGCCGCCGGTATTGGTGGAGATGTTGAGGCCGGCTACCATCCCTTGCAGGGCTTGTGATACGCGGGTAATAGGCCTGTTTTCCAGCACTTTACCGGATACCTGGGCTACGGCGCCGGTGAGGTTTACTTTCTTCTGCGTGCCGTAACCAACCACTACTACATTCTCCAGCTGCGATACTTCCGGGAGGAAGGTCACATTGATTTTTGACCTGCCGTTCACAGGTATTTCCTGCGTCTGGAAGCCGATGTTGGAGATGACGATGGTAGCGTTGTCCGGTATGTTTGCCAGGGTGAATTCCCCGTTGGCATTGGATACCGTTGCTTTTTTAGTGCCTTTCACGAGGATGGTGGCCCCGGGAATGGCGTTGCCCTTGTCGTCCGTCACTTTCCCGCGGAGCGTATCGGCTGGCGGAGCTGCCGGTGAGGGCGCCGCCGCGGCTTTATTGAGTATGATTGTTTCTTTGATTACTTTCCAGGAGAGGCCCTGGTCCTTCACCAGCAAGTCGAGCACGGTGTTAAGCGGCGCTTCGGTAACGCTGATGCTCACATTTTTGGCATTGTTGAGCAGGCCGGCATGATACCAGAATTTGTAGCCTGACTGTTTTTCGATTTCCGTCAGCGCTTCCTGTATGGGCCGGTCGGTTTTGTTCATGGTGATCTTCTGGGCCAGGCCATGGGCGCTTACCTGCAGGAAACCTACCAATAAGAGTACCGTTGTTAGTTTCATAACTTTCCAGATTTTGGTGTGACGCCGGTGGCGACTTAAACGATTTAGCAGAGTTGATAATAACTGCATGTTTTGGATGATTAAGGATAACAGAATAGCGGGAAGCAGCAGGAGGCGCGCAGGAGATAGCCCGCGGCAGCATTGCTGTCCGGAATTGATTTGGAATTGGATAAGCAGCAGGATTGGCGGAGGTGATACCCTCCCGGCTAATTGTTCACTGCGTTTTGTACCTGATCAGTACCAGGTTAGCTTGCGGACGGTGTTTGACAAGGAGTTGCTAAAAACATAAATTTGATTTAGGTGATAAAAAAATGCTTGATCGTATTGTGTTTATTACCATTTAAACCGGGTTATGTTGGCGCATGCCCGGTTTTGTTTTTGGTTCCTTTCGGTCACATGATAATTATGTTGATGTCTAGTTCGGAAATACTACCAGTTTTTTATTGTCCTGTTTCAGGTGGATGCCGCTTTCGTTGAGAATGGCGATGACATCCTGTAATTCATAACTTTTCTTAATACTGCCTTCGAATTTCAGGTCGGGAATTCTCCCGGTGTATTCAATTTCCAGGTCATACCACCGGGCGATTTGCCGGAGCATAGCGTCCGTATTTTCTCCCTGCATGGCAAAGAAGCCGTTTTTCCAGGCGGTAATGGCGGCAACGTCCGCATGGGGGACGAGCGTAATCCCTTTGTCCTGGCTCATCCTGGCTTGCTGCCCGGGCTGGAGCAGGAGGGAATCCTGCCGGCGGTACACTTTCACTGCACCGTTTACCAGGGTGACGCTGGCTGCCGGTTCATCCTGGTAGGACGTGATGTTAAAGCTGGTGCCCAGTACCCTGACGGCGTTATCATTGCTTTTTACCACGAATGGCTGACGGGCGTTTGGCGCTATTTCAAAGTAGGCTTCCCCGTTGAGTTCCACGGTCCGTTCCCGGCCATGAAAGGCCGTGGGGAATCGCAGGCGGGAGCCGGTGTTGAGCCAGACTTTGGAACCATCTGCCAGTACCATCATGAACTGGGAGCCGGCGGGCGTGATCAGCTCATTGACCTCGTCCGTAGCGGCGCCGGTACTTTGCCAGGTGGCTGCGCCGTTGGCGAGCGTGATAACGGTATGGCCTTGCTGGATCACGGAAGAATCGTTGCCAAGGGTAATTTCCCTGCCGTTGGCGAGGCGTAATACAACCTGTTCACTGTTGCGGGCCGTTGTTACCACAGCGGGCGATGCTGCCGGCTGTTTGTAATGCAGCCAAAGCATGGCGGAAAGCCCTATCAGTAAGGCTGCGGAGGCGGCCATACCAATCCTAAGGATACGCATGCGCTGTATCTTCCGGCGGATGCCGGCATTTTCGTATATCCGTGCCTGTAACAGTCTGCCTGTTTCCTGTTGGTTGCCCAGGAGGTCATCATCCCATTGTTCACTTGCTTCTAGGGTATCCAGCAGCGCGTTATACTCGTTAATTTCCTGTTCGGTAGCCACGCCATCGGCGATTTTTTCCGCAAGGGCGGCCAGTTTTTCGTGGATCAATGAAAGCCCGTTTATATCCTGGTAACGCGGGGAAGGCTGATCCCCCAAAGCGGCTAAAAAAAATTTTAAAAACACCACCAACAGAGGAAGTAGAGGAGCGCGCTGCCAATGTGGACGCGGATGCGCTTGAGGGCGATGGAGATCTGGTTTTCCACCGTTTTTACGGAGATATTAAGCCGGCTTGCTATTTCCGCATGGGATAGCTGTTCATGCCTGCTCATGCTGTACACTTCCCTGCATTTTTCAGGGAGGGCGTCCACGGCGGAGGCAATGAGGGATTGCAGTTCCTTCAGGCGGATTTCATCCGGGGAAACGGCGTCTTCTGCCAGGTATTGCAGGGAGTGGATCAATTGTTTGCGGGATTTGCTGGCGCGGAGGTAGTTGGCCATTTTGAACCGTACGGCGCCTTTGAGGTATTGTTTGAGGGAGGCGATCTCCACGGTTTCCCGGTGGATCCAGAGCCAGGTGAATACTTCCTGGATGATGTCCAGGGCCTGTTCCCGGCTGCGGAGAGTGAAGAAGGCATGTTTGTACAGGTCCGCCCAGTAGCGTGCGTAAATGGTATCAAACGCGCGCACGTTACCTTCTTTCAGGTACGCAAGCAGTTCACTGTCCTCCATCGCTGTCCAACCGAACATAAGCCGATAATAATTTTAGCGGGATATTATACCTGCAATCTACTTTTTAAAGCCACTCGTTTTTGATGTTTTTTTCGCAGAAAGTCGCGTTATTTTCTCGTTTGGAGGGATTGGGCGAGTTTACCTATTTTTATCGACTGATTTTTTCACACCTTAAAAAGACGATATGAAGCAAATAGTTGTGTTGGACGGATATGCCCTCAACCCCGGGGATCTCAGCTGGGACGGCCTCAAAGCCTTGGGCAATGTGACCATTTACGACCGTACGCCGGAGGAGCTGGTGGTGGAACGCGCCAGGGACGCGGAGATAGTGCTTACCAACAAATCCATACTCAGCGCGGCTTCCATTGCCGCGTTGCCGAAGCTGGAATATATTGGCGTAATCGCCACGGGATATAATGTAGTAGATATAGCGGCTGCGAAGGAGCGGGGTATCCCGGTGACCAATGTGCCGGCGTATAGTACGGCGGCGGTGGCTCAGCTTACGTTTGCCCTGATCCTGGAATTATGCCACCATGCGGGCGCACACAGTACGGCGGTGCACCAGGGCCGCTGGAGCAGCAGCAAGGATTTTTCCTTCTGGGATTTTCCGCTGGTGGAGCTGGAAGGCAAAACGCTGGGCATAGTAGGCCTGGGGCAGATAGGACAGGCGGTGGCCAGGATAGGGCTGGCATTCGGGATGCAGGTGATTGCCCACCACAAGCACCCGGAGCGCGATAAAATGGAGGGCGTAAGATTTGTAGACCTCGCTGCCTGTTTTAAAGAAGCGGATGTGGTAAGCCTGCATACGCCTATGAGCGCTGCCAATAAAGAGTTTGTAAATGCCGCGTTGCTGGATACGATGAAGCGCAGCGCGTTTTTGATTAATACCAGCCGGGGCGGGCTCATCAACGAGGCGGACCTGGCGGCGGCGCTGCGCAGCGGCCGCATTGCGGGGGCGGGTGTGGACGTATTATCAACGGAGCCGCCGGCGGCCGGTAATCCGCTCCTCGGTGCGCCGAACATCGTCATTACCCCGCATATTGCCTGGGCTACCTCCGCTGCAAGGGGCCGGTTGCTCTCCGCCGTGGTGGATAACCTTGACGCATTCTTATCCGGAAGGGCTAAAAACGTCATTAATAGCTAACATTTTTTATATTAAAATAAACGCATAGTTGATAAAAATTATAAACTGTTTTTATTCGCTATGCGTTTATAACTCACTCCTCCTCAATTATACATTTGTTCATTCATCACCTCAAAAATGAACAAAATGAACAGATAATTCTAACTGAACAAAAAGAACGATTGCAGAACCGTCAGGAAATCGGTACTTTGAATAAACGTAAAAAATACCCTTTGCTTTTTCAGGGTCAAACCCAAAATCGAGAATCGCTGTCTAGCTACTTTTAATCGTTACAATTAAAATCTATCTAAAATGAAGCCGACCGTTTTATTGGTGGAAGACGACCAGTTTTTTGCTAAAGTGATGAAAAGACATATCGAAAAAGCCGGTTATGAAGTACTGTACTGTGCCGACGGAGAGGCCGGATGGGAAACATTCCAACAACGGGACATTGACCTGTGCGTCCTCGATGTGGTCATGCCGAAGAAAGACGGATTTGCCCTCACCAAAGACATCCGTTCGATCAACGAAAACGTACCGGTCATCATCACTTCCTCCCGTTATATGGAGCAGGACCGTATGCTGGGACTGGAAAATGGCGCGGACGACTATATCGTAAAGCCTTTCAACATGCAGGAATTCCTGCTCCGGATGGACGTGTTCATCAAAAGGGCCCGCCTGCTGCGCAGCGAAAAGCAGATTACCTACCACGTGGGCAACCTGCGGTTCAATTACCAGCAATGTAACGTAGTGGTAGAAGTGAAAAAGACAGGCCCCGACGGCGGTACCAGCATTGAAAGCAAACATCTCCAACTCCCCCCCAAAGAATCCGATCTCTTTAAATACCTGTGTGAAAATCCCAATAAAAAGCTCAAACGGGACCAGATCATGGCCAGCGTTTGGGATGGGGACGAATCATACAACAAGCGTTCCATGGACGTGTACCTGACGCGGCTGCGCCGGTATATAGCCCCGGATCCTACCCTCAGCGTGGCCACGTACCACGGAAAAGGCATCATGTTCATTGCCAATGAGGCGGACCGGCGCCAGGAAATTATTAAAGCCTGAGAAACAGTGGCTGCTACTATCCGTTGAAATTAAAAAGCGCCTTTCCCTCAAAGGCGCTCCTATTAATCAGATACATTTCGGTTCCTTGACAAAAAAAGAAAAGGTCCTGCCTCATCAGCAGGACCTCTCTTGTGTATTAAATTGTACTTACTTCAGATTATGGAATACAGCCTGAACGTCGTCATCCTGTTCCAGGCGGTCTACCAGCTCCAGCACGTCTTTAGCCTGCTCTTCCGATAATTCCACGAGGTTGGCAGGGATACGCTTCAGTTCTGAGCTGATCACTTCCAGGCCTTTGTCTTCCAGGGCTTTGGACATATTGCCGAACTCGGTGAAGGCAGCGCGGATAATGATATTTCCTTCCGCATCCTCTCCAATTTCTTCCAAACCGGCATCAATCAGTTCCAATTCCAGTTCTTCCAGGTCCTGTCCGGCATTCTTCACTTTAAACTCGCCCACACGGTTGAACATAAAGGCTACGGAACCGCTGTTACCAAGGCTGCCGCCGCATTTGTTGAAGTGCGTACGCACGTTGGCAACGGTACGGGTGGTATTATCGGTAGCGGTATCCACCATGATGGCAATGCCATGTGGCGCATATCCTTCATATACAACTTCTTCGTAATCAGTTTTATCTTTCCCCATCGCACGTTTGATCGCAGCGTCAACACGGTCTTTCGGCATGTTCACGGCTTTCGCATTCTGAATGCAACGACGCAGCGCAGGGTTATTATCAGGGTCAGGGCCAGCAGCCTTCACGGCAATTGCTATATCCTTACCTATTTTGGTAAACTGTTTTGCCATCCTGTCCCAGCGGGCAAACATGGTGGATTTACGAACTTCAAATATTCTTCCCATTGGAGTGGTATCTTATTATTGGATCTTTAAAATAATCCGCAAATTTAAGCTAATCTGGCTAAGTAATGAAATCACCATCCGGTTAATCCATCATCTTGCGGGCCTTACTGTGCTTCACACTGTAGCCGAAGTAGATGATAAAGCCGATTCCCAGCCATACGAACAGGCGGGACCAGTTTTCTACGCCCAGGCTCACGATCATGGTGAGGCAGAACAGTGCGCCCAGCACCGGCACTACCGGTACCCAAGGGGTTTTGAACGCGCGCGGCGCATCCGGGTTGTTTTTACGCATTACGATCACGCCCACGCAAACCAGTACAAACGCAAAGAGGGTTCCGATGCTGGTCATATCGCCTACCACGCTGTCCGGAATAAATGCGGCAAACAGGCAGGTAAATACGAAGAACATCCACTGGGAGCGGTAAGGCGTACGGTATTTAGGGTGCAGCTTGGAGAACACCGGCGGTACCAGTCCATCATTACTCATGGAGTAGAACACGCGGGTCTGACCCAGCAGCATCACGAGGATTACAGAGGAGAAACCTGCCAGGATGGCCACGGTGATCAGGGTGGATAACCAGCCATAACCAGGCATATAGGTATCGATCGCATAAGCTACGGAAGCCTCGCCACCTGCTTTCAGGAAGTCTTTAAACGGCGCCACGCCTGTCAGCACGAAGGAGAACAGGATATACAGCGCGGTACAGATCAGGAGGGAAACGAGGATACCGATCGGCATGTTCCGCTTCGGGTTCTTGGTTTCCTGGGCCGCGGTAGATACGGCGTCAAAACCGATGAACGCAAAGAACACCACGCCGGCGCCCCTTAGCACGCCCCCCCATCCATGGTTGAAGAAGTTGGAGTAATCCACCACGTGGCCGTTGTGCATGGTAACGGTACCTGCATCCGCGGCAATGGTGAACGGTGTGTGGTTAGCCGGGTTGATAAACTGCCATCCGCAGAAGATAAACAGGATTACAATGGCCACTTTACAAATCACAATGATGTTGTTCACAATGGCAGAACCCTGGATACCGCGTACCAGCAGCATGGTGAGCAGCAGGAGGATGAACACGGAAGGCACGTTCATGATACCCCTTACGCCGGCATCGCTCACCTCAAATGGACTGTGACACCACTCATAGGGTATTGTGATGTGAAAGACGTTTGTCAGTAACTTATTGAGGTACTGCGACCAGCCGATGGCCACTGTGGCGGCGCCGAGGGCATATTCCAGCACCAGGTCCCAACCAATAATCCAGGCAATGAATTCACCAAGTGTGGCATAGGAATAAGTGTAAGCACTTCCCGCAATCGGAATCATAGAGGCAAATTCGGCATAGCATAATCCGGCAAGGGCACAGCCGATGGCCGCGATGATGAAGGATACCGTTACGGCCGGACCTGCGTGTTGGCCTGCAGCGGCAGCTGTTCTAACGAAAAGACCGGCGCCGATGATGGCCCCGATACCCAAAGCGATTAGCGAGCCTGCCCCTAAAGTCCTTTTAAGCCCCTTATCGGATTCGGAAGCCTCTGACAGCAGAACAGACAGTTGTTTCTTGGCAAATAGTTTGCTCATAAGCCAAATGTTGGTTGATTGTTGTTAAGGTAGATTTGTTTGTTGTTGATTGTTAATCGCCAAATATAATAACTGCAAATCAAAATGCCCTCTTTTATTTTACCCCCGGCGGCTCATATTTAAGCCAGTAACCTTATTTTTGGGAAATTTTAGGTTACAAACACTTACAGCAATTAATTCTACCTACGCATGAAGAAATCCAACAAGCTTACTTTGTACATCTTTGCCGCCATGTTAATTGGTATTGCAACGGGATACATTGTAAACTACTCATTTGGAAAAGGAACACCTACTCCGGAACAGCAGGCAAGTATTCAAAAGTTCGCCGATAATGTATCTATACTGACAGATATCTTTCTCCGGCTCGTTAAAATGATCATCGCTCCGCTGGTGTTCTCCACCCTGGTAGTAGGCGTGGCCAAAATGGGGGATATTAAAGCTGTTGGCCGCGTAGGCGGTAAAACCATGCTGTGGTTTATCAGTGCAACCTTTGTATCATTGTTTCTCGGCCTCGTGCTGGTCAACCTCATGAAACCAGGCTTGTCCCTGGAATTGCCACTGCCGGATACCCATGCCGATGCGGGCATCTCCAAGGCGGATATGACTTTAAGAGGATTTTTCCACCACGTGGTGCCGGACAGCGTTATCAACGCCATGGCCCATAACGAGATATTGCAGATCGTTGTTTTTGCCGTCTTCTTTGGCGTGGCCGCCGCCGCGATCGGGGAGCAGGCCAGTCCCGTAGTTAAGCTGATGGACAGCGTTGCGCACATCATGCTGAAAGTAACCGGCTTCGTGATGAACTTCGCGCCATTCGCCGTCTTCGCCGCTATGGCCGCCATCATCGCCGATAAAGGACTCAACGTACTCTGGATCTATGGTAAATTCATCACGCAGTTCTACGCCGGGCTGTTCAGCCTTTGGGTGGTACTGGCATTGGTTGGGTTTATGATCCTCGGCAAGCCCGTATTGCGCCTGCTGGGGCTCATTAAGGACCCTATCCTGCTGGCTTTCAGCACTGCCAGCTCCGAGGCGGCCTACCCCCGCACCATGGAGGAACTGGAGCGCTTTGGCTGCGATAAACGCATTGTGAGCTTCGTACTGCCGCTGGGATATTCCTTTAACCTCGACGGGTCCATGATGTATATGACCTTTGCCAGCCTGTTCATTGCCCAGGCTTATGGCATGCACCTGCCGTTCGACCAGCAGATCACCATGCTGCTCGTGCTCATGATCACCAGTAAAGGTATTGCCGGGGTGCCCCGCGCCAGCCTCGTGGTTATCGCAGGTACACTGTCCATGTTTAATATCCCGGAAGCCGGCCTGCTGCTGTTGCTGGGAGTAGACCACCTGCTGGATATGGGCCGCTCCGCTACCAACGTGATCGGTAATGCCATGGCCACTGCTGTAGTATCAAAATGGGAAAACAAGCTGGGCGAAGGAACCGCCGACGTGCCAGCCTGAAATGCCCGACAATAAAGACCTATTGCCAAACATTAACATTCTCATTAGAGAATAATTTATAATTTACCGATTCCCGAAAGTTATTTAAAAGCGCATGGACCAGATTATAGAGTTATTTAAGCACCTCATTAATCCGTCATGGATTATTGAACACGGAGGGCTGTACCTGTTAGTAGCAATCATTTTTGCAGAAACCGGCCTGTTTGTAGGCTTCTTTCTGCCCGGGGATTCCCTGCTGTTCCTCGCAGGGATCTATGGTAAAGAGTTGAGCGCCAGCTTTTACGATGCTCCTTTTATCGTATTGATGTTGCTCATTGCCCTGGCCGGCGTGCTGGGTAATATTGTGGGCTTCTGGTTCGGACGCAAGTCTGGCCCGCTGCTTTTCAGCCGGAAGGATACCTTCCTGTTTAAGAAGAAACACCTCTTCCAGGCTAAGGAATTTTTTGATAAGCACGGTGGAGGCGCCATCATCCTGGCGCGTTTCCTGCCCATCATCCGCACCTTTGCACCGATTGTAGCGGGCATTGTGGGCATGGAGCGTAAAAAATTCATGGTGTACAACGTGGTAGGTTCCATCAGCTGGGTGTTTTCCATGATGCTGGCCGGTTATTTCCTTGGTAATAAATATCCTACCATTAAAAACCACCTGGAGCTGATCGTGATCATCCTGATCCTGATCACCACGCTGCCGGTGTTGCTGAAGCTGGTGTTCGGCAAGGTGAAAGTGCCGCACGATCACGCGAAGGAAAATCATCCGGATGAACTGACAGAATCCAACAAATAAATTATCAGAAAAATGCCATGAAGTACTATCTTTCATGGCATTTTTGTTTTTATCAACCAGGTAATATTTTTTAAGTCTTTATCAACCACGCACATGAAAACCGAAAGCCAATCCGCTTCCATCTTCAACATTGCCGTTATCGTTGCATCGCTGGGTTATTTTGTCGATATCTACGACCTGTTGTTATTCACCATCGTCCGGGTTCCAAGTTTGCAGTCACTCGGCCTGCCGCAGAGTGAAATCGACTCCGGTGCGGGGCTGCTGCTGATCAATATCCAAATGCTGGGATTGCTCCTTGGTGGGCTTTTCTGGGGGGTATGGGGAGATAAGAAAGGCCGCCTGAGCGTATTGTTCGGGTCTATCCTCATCTATTCAGTGGCCAATATAGCGAACGGTTTCGTGCAGGGGATCAATGGTTATATACTATGGCGTTTTGTAGCCGGTTTCGGATTGGCGGGGGAGCTGGGCGCCGGCATCACGCTGGTTTCCGAAATCCTGCCGAAGGAAAAGCGGGGTTACGGCACCATGATCGTGGCTACGGTCGGGGTTTCCGGGGCTGTTGCCGCCAACCTGATCGCCAAGGCCGTTGGGGACTGGCGCATATGTTATTTTATAGGCGGAGGTTTGGGTTTGGCCCTGCTGGTACTGCGGATTTCCGTCATGGAATCCCACCTGTTTAACCAGGTGAAGGCTGCCAATACTACCCGGGGCAGCCTGGTGGCGTTGTTTACCAATAAAGCGCGGCTGCTGAAGTACCTGAAATGCGTGTTACTGGGTACGCCCACCTGGTTTGTAGTGGGCATCCTGATTGCGTTTTCCAACAAATTTGCCCGGGAAATGCAGGTGCAGGGAACGATTAACCCGGGGGATGCCGTGGCTTTTTGTTATGCCGGCCTTGTAATCGGCGATTTTAGCAGCGGTGTAATCAGCCAGCTGCTGCGGAGCCGCCGCAAGGTGATGTTGCTCTTCCTGGCGCTGACGGGCATTATGGTAGCAGTGTACCTGAACCTGCACGGCGCGAGCACGGCATTGTTTTATACCGTTTGTTTCCTGATGGGCTTCAGCGTGGGCTTCTGGGCCATATTTGTGACCATTGGGGCGGAGAGCTTCGGGACCAACCTGCGGGCCACGGTGGCCACTACGGTGCCGAATTTTGCCCGGGGCATGCTGCCGCTGATCTCCATCCTGTTTGTGGCGGCGCAGAAATACTTCAATTTATTGCAAAGCGGGGCGATTGTAGCGGTGATATGTATAGGCGTGGCCATGCTGGCTGCCTGGACGATAGAGGAAACCTTTCATAAGGATCTGAACTACCTGGAAGAAATATAGGATCAGGAATAGTGGTCCAGTACTTTATCCAGTAACTGGTTCAGTTGGGCGGCTTCCGCTTCGTTGAGGCCTTTGAGCGCGTTTTCCAGCTCTCCGAGGTCCTCATCGATTTTGCTGAGCAGTTCCAGCCCTTTATCGGTGATACGTACATCTACAGAGCGCCTGTCCAGCTCACTGCTTTTGCGTACTACCAGGTCCGCCTTCCGCAGTCGCTCTACCAGCCGGGAAACGTCGCTCATTTTGTCGAGCATGCGTTCTTTGAGTACGTTGATGCTGGCGGCCTGCGGGTGCTGGCCGCGGAGGATGCGCAGGATGTTAAACTGCTGCATGGTGATATCGTACTTCTTAAAGAATTGCTGGTGGCGGGATGTCAGCCAGTTGCCCACAAAAATCAGACTTACAAGTCCTTTGTGATACTCGTTGAGAAAGGATTTTTGAGTAATTAACTTTTCCAGGTTAGACATATGCACAAAAGATGTATCGATTGTATCAGAATAATAACGAAAATACGATTCTTTTTTTAACAGTAATTAACACTTGCAGGTTTTAATTCCTTGAAAATAAAAAGGATCGGCGGTTATGCAGCTGCCGATCCTTTTACTGTCTTCAGTGGAATTATTATACTTTTTGTTCTTTCATGTTGTCCAGCACGTCCATCACTTCTTTCACGTGTTGGGCGGAGGTTTGGAGCAAGGCTTTTTCTTCCTCGTTGAGCCGGAGTTCTATAATTTTTTCGATCCCGTTTTTGCCCAGTACCACGGGTACGCCGAGGTAGATGTTTTGCAGGCCATATTCGCCGGTGAGCCATGCGCACACGGGGAATACGCGTTTTTCATCTTTGAGGATGGCTTCTACCATTTGTGCGGCCGCTGCGCCGGGGGCGTACCAGGCGGAGGTGCCGAGGAGGTTGACGATTTCGCCGCCACCTACTTTGGTGCGCTGGATGATAGCGTCCAGTTTATCTTTCGCCACCAGTTCCGTAACGGGGATGCCGGCCACGGTAGTATAGCGGGGGAGTGGTACCATGGTATCGCCATGGCCTCCCATGAGGATGGCCTGAATATCTTTAGGGGAGCAGCCGATTTCGTCGGCCAGGAAAGCGCGGTAGCGGGCGGTATCCAGGATGCCGGCCATGCCAAACACTTTGCTGCTGTCTTTTTTGGCGGTCAGGTAGGCGCAATAGGTCATTACGTCGAGCGGGTTGCTCACCACGATGATTACTGCGTTGGGGGAGTGTTTGGTAACGTTTTCTGTAACGGACCTTACGATGTTGGCATTGGTAGAGATCAGGTCGTCCCTGCTCATGCCGGGTTTGCGGGGCAGGCCGGAGGTGATGACTACCACGTCGCTGTTGGCGGTTTTGGAATAGTCGTTGGTAACCCCGGTTACCTTTGTGCTGTAATAGTCGATGGGAGCTTGTTGCCAGGTATCTAGCGCTTTCCCTTCTGCTGTTCCCTCCTTGATATCAAGCAAAACCACCTCCGTTAAGAAATCTCTGTGTGCAAGCACGTTGGCGCAGGTGGCTCCCACATTACCGGCTCCTACTACTGTAACTTTCATCTTGTCTATGGCTTTTAGGTGAACGAAAAATTTATGGTAATGAATTTACGGAATTGGGTCCAACAAATCAGTTTTAGCGGGTATTTTAATTTTGGGGGGAGAAGATTTATGCGCCCCTGGGCGGCCATGTAGCGTCCGCGAGCGCTGCTGCAGGGGATATGCCGGTGTGAACGGGAGAGAGAAGAGGAAGCAGCCTTAGATCTCTCTCCCAAAAAAATTTATTTATTTAAATAGTAGAGGAGGGAATCCACTTTGGCGGAACCTTCAAAACCCTTGATAAACTTGTCCTTAGCGCTGTAGATGTACAGGCCGGGGAAGAAGTGGAGGTCATAGAAATACATGATCTGGCGGGTAGGCTCGCTGGCCATAATGATATTCGGGTATTTGGCGATGTTGTATTGTTTGTAGTATTCCTTCATCTGGTCTACGTTGAAGGGCGTCACCATGAGGATCTGGTATTTTTTGAATTTATCGATGTTTTTGAGGACTTCTTCCGTCAGGTGCTTGCAATGGTCGCAATCCACGCTGAAGACGAATACCATGGTTTTTTCTTTTCTCAGGTCGTTTTTGGTGATGACGTGGCCATCCGGGAGGGTCATTTTAAAGGCCGGAATCACCGGGTACTGCAGATAAGGAGGTTTGGTATTGGAGGCGGCTGTATTGAACTGGGCTTTCAGCAACATGGGCATGCAGGCGCACAGCAGTAAAAACAAATAACGCATAGTTCAGAGTTTCTTAAATTTTGGGGTCAATTTACCCCTTTAATGTCATTTTCTGCATAAAAATGAAGAAAAATGGGTCAAAAAGAACGTATTCTGCCTATTTTTGGAAGGAAATTGATTGTTCATATGCGAAAATTTTTACTTTTGCATTCCTTATAAATTTTTAACTTAAAAAAATCAGTAAGCTTTTATGGCTACCACCGCAGATATCAGAACAGGATTAATCATCAAGCTGGATAACAGTTTGTATTCTGTTGTAGAGTTTGGTCAGAACAAAACCGCCCGCGCAGCAGCAAAGGTTTGGGCTAAATTGAAGGGCGTTGACAACACACGTTCTATCGAACATACCTGGAACTCCGGCGATACGATTTATCCGGTTCGTATCGAGAAGAAGCCTTTCCAATTCTTATATAAAGATGAGAGTGGTTACAACTTCATGGACAACGAAACTTTCGAGCAGATCGTGATGGAAGAGCACACCATTGATGCGCCTCAGTTCCTTAAAGACGGCCAGGAAGTAATGGTACAGATCAACACTGAAACTGACCAGTACATGGCTGTAGAGCTGCCGGATAAAATCGTTGCGCTGGTAACTTACTCAGAACCAGGCGTTAAGGGTGATACCGCTACCCGTACTTTAAAACCTGCTACTATCGAAACCGGTGCTACCGTGATGGTGCCGCTGTTTGTGGATGAGGGCGAGCTGATCCGTGTGAACACCAAGACCGGCGAATACATCGAGAGAGTAAAATAATTTGTCAGACTATTAGACTAACTATATCACATTTCTAAACCAAAAGCTGTCTACATGGACTTTAAACAGATTCAGGAACTGGTAAAGATGATTAACAAATCAAACATCAGTGAACTGAGCATCGAGCAGGACAAGTTTAAGATTACAATAAAACAGAAAGAAAACGAAGTACAACAGGTTATTGCGGTACCTGCCCCAGCGGCTCCGGTACAGGCTGTAGCACCTGTAGCTCCTGCAGCTGCCCCTGTTGCGCCTGCTGCTCCTGCGGCCACTGCTCCGGCTGCGCCTAAGGCCGACAACCTGATTACCATTAAATCTCCTATGATCGGTACCTTCTACCGTTCTGCGGGTCCTGATAAGCCGCCATTCGTCAACGTAGGTGATGAAGTAGCGCCAGGTAAAGTGGTTTGCATCATCGAAGCGATGAAACTGTTCAATGAAATCGAGAGTGAAGTAACTGGTAAAATCGTGAAAGTGCTCGTTGAAGACGCTTCTCCGGTGGAATACGACCAGCCTTTATTCTTAGTAGAACCATAATTGCATGTAGCCTTTGGTTGTTAGCCTTTAGTTTTCGCATTGTTGCATAACTAAAGGCTAATTTCTGGGGGCTATTCTCTTTTCTTAACTTATCAGGAAAACAATGTTCAAAAAAATATTGATTGCTAACCGTGGAGAGATTGCCCTCCGTATTATCCGTACCTGTAAGGAGATGGGTATTAAAACGGTGGCAGTATATTCCACTGCAGATAAAGACAGCCTGCATGTGAAGTTTGCAGACGAGGCGGTTTGTATCGGAAAGCCGCAGAGCAGCGAGTCATATCTGAATATCCCTCACCTGATGGCGGCGGCGGAGATCACCAACGCGGACGCTATCCACCCTGGTTACGGTTTCCTTGCTGAAAACGCGCGTTTCGCCGAGATCTGCGGTGAGCACGGCATTAAATTTATCGGCCCTACTCCGGAGATGATCCGCAAAATGGGAGATAAGATGACGGCTAAAGAAACCATGATTGCTGCCGGCGTACCGGTAATTCCAGGTTCTGAAGGTTTGCTCAAAGACGTGGCCGAAGCTAAAATGCTGGCCGCTAAAATGGGCTATCCCGTGATCATGAAAGCTACTGCCGGCGGCGGTGGTAAAGGTATGCGCGTGGTATGGGAAGAAGCTGAGCTGGAAAATGCCTACAACATGGCTAAGAATGAAGCCCGTGCTGCATTCAACAACGACGGTATTTACATGGAGAAATTCGTGGAAGAGCCACGCCATATTGAAATCCAGGTAGCGGGCGACCAATACGGTAAAGTATGTCACCTCTCCGAAAGGGATTGCTCTATCCAGCGCCGTCACCAGAAACTGGTAGAAGAATCGCCTTCTCCGTTCATGACGCCTGAACTGCGTGAGAAAATGGGCGCTGCCGCTATCGCAGCCGCCAGCGCTATCAACTACGAAAGCGTTGGTACCATTGAGTTCCTCGTGGATAAGCACCGTAACTTCTACTTCATGGAAATGAACACCCGTATCCAGGTAGAACACTGTGTGACCGAGGAAGTGATCAACTTTGACCTGATCAAGGAACAGATCAAGATTGCAGCCGGTATTCCTATTTCCGGTAAAAACTATACGCCGCAGATGCACGCGATTGAGTGCCGTATCAATGCGGAGGATCCGTACAACGACTTCCGTCCGTCCCCGGGCAGGATTACTACCCTGCATATCCCGGGCGGTCATGGCGTACGTGTGGATTCGCATATCTATGCCGGTTATGTGATTCCTCCTTTCTATGATTCCATGGTGGCTAAAATCATCGCCGTGGCGCAAACCCGTGAAGAAGCGATCAATACCATGGAGCGCGCACTGAGCGAGTTTGTAATCGAAGGGGTTAAAACTACTATTCCTTTCCATCAGCAGCTGATGAAGAACGAAGACTTCCGTAAGGGTAACTTTACTACGAAGTTTATTGAGTCTTTCCAGATGCAGTAAGGGAATTCAACTAAATTATCAAGCTCCTGATTTATTGGTCAGGAGCTTTTTTTATTAGCTATATTATCTGGCAACTAATACTCAATAATAATCATCTCTTGCTTTATGAAATCTCTTCTCCTGCCCGCCTTGTGCATGTTAGCTTTGTTTGCCCAGGCCCAAACACCTAACGTAGATATCACGAATGGTACACCCGGCTTATTATTTCACAATATTTATGATGATCTGCTCCCTGTAGGTACTATCCAGTTCAAAATGGCGGGCACTGAAGTAGGCCGTATTGAAAGTTTCAGGGATGTTGCAGAAGGACGTTTATCCTCCATCAGGTTTTACACCAGAACAGGTAATGGCATCCCGGAGGTAATGCGATTGAACTACAATGGGAATGTTGGTATTGGTACTACTAATCCGGTTGCCGGCCTGGAGGTGAAAACGGTTGGGTTTCTGGAAAATGGTGTCAGAGCTGCGGCTGTCCTTGGAAATTCAGGGGATGACTGGACTTTCTTTGGAGGAACCAATGGGGGACGTATCCGGGGAGGTAACGAAGGTTCCCTGATCCTCGAATCTGCTGATCAGGGAACAGAAGGAATTATTGGGCTTAACAGATTTTCGTCAGGAAATGTGATTATTGCCACGGGAGGCGGAAATGTTGGTATAGGCACTATCGCTCCTAATTCCAAGCTGGCTGTAAACGGAACCATCACCGCGCAAAAAATAAAAGTCACTGCTACTGGCTGGGCTGATTATGTGTTTGAAGATACTTATCAGTTGCCTACACTCGTAGAACTGGCAGCTTACCTGAAGCAGCATAAACATCTCCCCGAAATGCCGTCAGCCGCTGAAATAGAGAAAAATCAACTGGATGTTGGTGAAAATCAGACTATCCTGGTAAAAAAGGTGGAGGAATTAACGCTGTATATTTTGCAATTAAATGAACGCCTGACAGCACAAAATAAGCTGCTGGAACAGCAGGCGGAAGAATTAAAAGCTTTAAAGCAGCAGGTAAATAAATAATGAAGAGGGCCGCCACCGGCGACCCTCTTTCAATCAACTAGCAACTTTATTACTTCGCGGTACTATCCGCAGCTGTATCATCTTTCTTGAAATCCTTCTTGGCTCCTTTGTGATGACCATGCTTATGGTGTTTTCCCCTTTCATTTGCCATGGCCTGGTATTGCTGGTACTGGTCCGCATTGAGGACTGATTTTACCTGCGTATCCTTCTCGGCTTTGAGCGCTTTCATTTTAGCCAACTGGTCTTGTTTGGACACGGTACTGTCTTTACGGACAGCGTGTGCTTTGGCCTTGAAATCCTTGTGGATGGCCTGCATTTTCGCGGCCTGGTCGTCTGATAGGCCGAGGGCTTCCTTCATGGCCTTTTTGCCGTGGGCGCTATCGCTGCGATGCATTTTTTGCTGGCGCATATCCGCCATTTTATTTTTCATGGCAGTGTGCTGCTGTTCCCATTTGGCGGCCTGGTCCGGCGTGAGTACGGATTTTACTTTCGCTTCCCGGGCCTGGCTGATGGCCTGCATTTTAGCTTTTTTATCAGCCGGGGAAAGACTGGAATCCTTGCGAACCTGTTGTGCGTCTTTGATAAAGGATTTGTTTATGTCTTTCAGTTTTGTTTGCTGTTCAGCGGTCAGGTTCAATGGCTTAGACCTGGCAGAATCCTGCGCCATGGCCGGAATCGTTGCTGCCATCAGGCAGATCATGAGTAAGTTCTTAAGCATATTGGTTGTTTTCAGTTTTAGACCCCGGGGTGGTCCGGGAGTTTAAAAATGAAATGTTTAAGATATGGTAAAATTTAGTTAAATGGGAGGTAAGTAATTGGTTTATAGTTGATTGCCTGGGGATGGGTCCTGCTTTTTGAAGAGGGGCTTGCGGTCTGGGGAATTGGCGCTTGAAGCATTAGGGTTTGGCGAATGGGCGCTTTACGGAAAAACAAAGCCCCGGATGAAAATCCGGGGCTAATCATACACCAAAACAATCTTACGGTTTTATCGCAAGAAAAGCAGCTCTCTGTATTTAGGCAATGCCCATTTCTTGTCATCAACCAGGAACTCCAGTTTATCGGAGTGGTAGCGGATCACATCAAAGTAAGGCTTGATTTTCTCACAATAGTCGATCGCTTTCTGGCGGCTGTCGGTAAGTTTATTAGCAACTTTGCGCGCCTCGATCATAGCCTGTACGTTTTCACTGATGACATTAATATGTTCAGAAATTTTAGCAGCGATTTGTTTCTGCGCTTTCACTGACTCTTCGCCGAGACCAATTTCTTTCAGGCCTTTGATGTTTTCGATCAGCTCATTGAGGTAGCTGATAGCAGAAGGCAGAATAGTGTTGGTAGCGAGATCGCCGATTACGCGGGCTTCGATCTGCACTTTTTTCACGTAGTCTTCCAGGAGGATTTCGTGACGGGCGTGCAGTTCTTTTTCGTTGTACACACCTACTTCGGTGAACAGTTTGGTAGCTTTAGGCGTAACGAAAGCGTCGAGTGCTTTAGGAGTGGTTTTGATATTTTCAAGACCTCTTCTTTCAGCTTCTTTTTCCCACTCTTCGGAATAACCGTCTCCTTCGAACAGGATTCTTTCCGAATCTACAATATATTTTCTAAGAGTTTGCATAATTGCAATCTCTTTTTTCTCACCTTTTTCGATCAGGCCATCCACTTCCACTTTAAAGTCGGTCAGGGTTTTAGCCACGATAGAGTTCAGCACGGTCATTGCGGAAGCGCAGTTAGCGGAAGAACCTACGGCGCGGAACTCGAACTTGTTACCAGTGAAGGCGAACGGAGAAGTACGGTTACGGTCGGTGTTGTCCAGCATCAGTTCCGGAATGTGACGGTGCAGGTCCAGTTTCAGGATAGCCTCGTCCTGTTCGTCGAACTTGTTGTTTACGCGGGTTTTAACTTCCTGCAGTACTTCGTAGAGGTATTTACCGGAGAATACGGAGATGATGGCAGGAGGAGCTTCGTTGGCGCCCAGACGGAAGTCGTTGGACGGAGAAGCGATAGACGCTCTGAGGAGGTCAGCGTAGTCATGTACCGCTTTGATCGTGTTCACGAAGAAAGTGAGGAACATGAGGTTGGTCTTAGGAGTTTTACCGGGAGCCAGCAGGTTTACGCCGGTGTCGGTAGCCATAGACCAGTTATTGTGTTTACCGGAACCGTTGATACCGGCAAATGGTTTCTCGTGCAGGAGTACTTTCAGTTTGTGGCGTTTCGCTACTTTGTTCATGATGTCCATCAGCAGGGAGTTGTGGTCAACTGCGATGTTCACTTCTTCAAAGATAGGCGCGCACTCGAACTGGGAAGGAGCTACCTCGTTGTGGCGTGTTCTCAGCGGAATACCCAGTTTGTAGGATTCTTCTTCGAAATCGCGCATGTAAGCGTAAGCTCTTTCAGGGATAGCGCCGAAGTAGTGGTCTTCCAGCTGCTGACCTTTGGAAGGCGCGTGACCTACAACAGTACGGCCGGTCATGATCAGGTCAGGACGGGCGTTAGCCAGGTTTTCGTCTACCAGGAAGTATTCCTGTTCCCAACCGAGGGTAGGCGTAACTTTGGTAACGTTCTTATCGAAATAGTTACATACGTCTACCGCAGCTTTGTCGATCGCAGCGAGGGCTTTCAGCAAAGGCGCTTTGTAGTCCAGTGATTCACCGGTGTATGAAACGAAGATAGTAGGAATGCAGAGGGTTTTACCATAACCTTGCTCCAGGATGAAGGCTGGAGAAGATGGGTCCCATGCAGTATAACCGCGAGCTTCGAAGGTTGCTCTCAGACCGCCATTCGGGAAGCTGGAAGCATCTGGCTCCTGTTGTACCAGCGCATCACCGTCAAAAGTTTCGAGGGCAGAGCCATCGCTTTTCAGGGTGAAGAAAGAGTCATGTTTTTCAGCGGTAGTACCAGTCAGCGGTTGGAACCAGTGCGTGTAGTGAGTTACACCTTTTTTCATTGCCCAGGCTTTCATACCGGAGGCAATCTGCTCAGCCATTTTGCGCTCAAGCTTGGTGCCGTTCTTAATTGAGTTCATCAGGCTCTTGTAAGCCTCATCGCTCAGGTATTCACGTACAATTCTTCCGGCAAATACGTTAGAACCGAAAACTTCGGTGATTTTGCCATTATGCTCGGTGAGTTTGGAGTCTACGCCAGCTAATCCTTCCAGCGCGGTAAAACGTAACGATTGCATGCTGTAATTAATTTTACACAAAAGAACACAATAACACCGGTAAATGCAATAAAATTGTTCACTTTAACCAAAAAATTACATTTTGGGTCGAAAAAAGCAGTGAATTTTTCCATTTGGTCAAAAAAAAGAGGGTAGCGGAGTCTAAAACTGATAAATTAAAAAATTATTAATATAATAAGCGCTTGTACATCTTATGGGAAAATATTTCTATCTCATACCCAGGGCAGGTTTGGGAGGAAAAGTACCCCTGAAACTATCTTATAGCTCATAGTGACTTCCGGCAGGATTTTAACGTATAGCCGGCCCCGTATTATAATAATACGGCTAAATAATCCGGTAAGAGTACCGGGGTTCACTTTGGCAGTTGTATGAAAATCATGTAATTTGTATTACCCATTATTCACTCGTTTTATACCTTATAAGCATGCAAACTACCGTAGAAATTGCTGAACAGTTGGGACTTACCGCTGACGAGTTTGAAAGAGTAAAATCCACGTTAGGCCGATCCCCAAACTTCACTGAACTGAGTATGTACGCCGCCATGTGGAGCGAGCACTGCAGTTACAAAAATTCCCTGGTATGGCTCAAAACCCTGACCCGCGAAGGCGATCACCTGCCGGTGAAAGCAGGGGAAGAAAATGCCGGCCTGGTAGACATTGGCGACGGCAACGCCGTGGTGTTCAAAATAGAATCACATAACCACCCATCCGCCATTGAGCCCTTCCAGGGCGCGGCCACGGGCGTGGGAGGCATCCACCGCGATATATTTACCATGGGCGCACGCCCCATTGCAGAGCTGAACTCCCTGCGGTTCGGCAGCATCAGCAACGCCAAATCAAGGGAAAATATGAAAGGCGTGGTAGCCGGTATCAGCCACTACGGCAAGGATTTCGGCGTGCCGACCGTTGGCGGGGAAGTGTATTTTGAAAGCAACTACCAAACCAACCCGCTGGTAAACGTGATGAGCGTAGGCGTGGTAAAAACCGGGCAGACGATTTCCGCGACGGCGTATGGAGACGGTAACCCCGTGTTTATCGTAGGGGGCCTCACCGGCAAGGATGGCATCGGGGGCGCGGTATTCGCATCGGCCGACATCACGGAAGACAGTGCGGAAGACCTGCCGGAAGTACAACAGAGCAACCCCGCCCTGGGGAAAAGGCTCATGGAAGCCTGCCTGGAAGTAGCGCCCACCAAAGCGCTCATCGGCATGCAGGACATCGGCGCTGCCGGCATCACCTGCTGCGCTGCGGAAATGAGCGCCAAAGGCGAACATGGGATGATCCTGCAATTGGATAAAGTGCCTGCCCGCCACCCCAACATGCGGGCCTGGGAAATCCTGCTCAGCGAAAGCCAGGAGCGGATGCTCATGGTCGTGAAAAAAGGACAGGAGCAGGTAGTAACGGAAATCTTTTCCAAATGGGAGCTGCAATGCGCGCAAATAGGCCATGTGACTGCCGATAAAAGCCTGAAATGCTACCTGCATGAAACGCTGGAAGCGGACGTGCCGGCATTTTCCCTCGTACCGGGAGGCGGCGCTCCGCAATACCACCGCGCGTACACCGTGCCGGCCTATTTTGAAAAAATCAGACCTTTTGATATCCAGTTCATCCCGGATACGGATAACCCTTCGTTTGTAGCCGAGCGCATGATTGCCCAGGCGAATATTGCTTCCAAGCGCTGGATATATAACCAGTTCAACGGCGGCGCCACCGCCCCGAGCGATGCGGCCATAGTGCCGCTGCCGGGTATGGATAAGGCGCTGGCGGTGACTACCGACTGTAACAGCCGCTACGTGTATGCGGACCCGCACGTGGGCGCGCAGATAGCCGTAGCGGAAGCCGCCCGCAACCTCGTTTGCTCCGGCGCGGAGCCGCTGGCAATTTCCAACTGCCTGAACTTCGGCAACCCGTACGATCCGGAAGTGTACTACCAGTTCGTATATGCGCTGAAAGGCGTTACAGAAGCCTGCCGCAAGTTCAATACGCCTATCACCGGGGGCAACGTCAGCTTCTACAACCAGTCGCCCGACGGGGCTATTTACCCTACGCCGGTAATCGGAATGATCGGTATCCTGGAAAGCAGGGACGCCGTGCTCACGCAGGGGTTCAAGCAGGAGGGCGACTACATCTACCTCCTGGGCCGCAGCCGCAATGATATCAGCAGTTCCGAATACCTGCACAAGATCATCGGCATTGAATACAGCCCGGTTCCGCACTTCAACATAGAGGAAGAGCTGCACCTGCAGCGGGCCGTATCCAAACTGCATAAGGCGGGCGTATTGCAGTCCGCCCACGATGTGAGCGAAGGCGGCCTGTTCATCTCCGTATTCGAAAGCGCGATCCCCAACGGCCTCGGTTTCGACATCCGTACGAACGACAACTTCCGCACGGACGCCTTCCTCTTTGGCGAAAGCCAGAGCCGCGTGATTGTATCCATCCGGCCGGAGGACAAGGAGAAATTTGACGCCGTGATCCATTCCATTATTGATGCAACGGACGTATCCATCCGCGCTGAAAAAATCGGCGTGGTGAAAGGGGATGCCATCGTAGTGGATAATGAAGTATGGGGTAAGGTAGCGGATTGGAAAAAGATTTATAATACCGCGCTGGAGGAAAATCTTAAATAGGAAACGTAACAGGGAAGGCGCCGCCTGTCGCGGCCTGTGTAAAAACGGCAGCCTGCGGTGATGGCCCTGTTCTGAGGACGTGCAGGCGATCGCAGCGGCCTTGGATCTCTCCCTAAAAAAATAAAATAGCAGTAAAAAGCCCATTGCGCAAGCAATGGGCTTTTTGTTATCAGAACCTGTAATTCAGGCCGAGGTTGAATCTTGCGCCGGCGCCTTTGATATAGCTGTCCGTTACTACGCGGGACTGTGCCAGCACCGGGTAGTAGTCCGCGTTGAAGAGGTTGTCCACACCCAAACGCAGGGTGGTGGCCTTGTTGAAATGATACGCGGTATAGAGGTTCACGAGGCTGAAGCTGCTGACAGGGCCAGTGCCCAGGTCCCAGTCGCCTTTCGAATTGGGCGAGAAGCGCTTGCGGGAACCGCTGTAGATGTAATACAGGCCGAGGTCCAGCTTCTGACGGAAGGGCGAATAGTTCACATTCACCGTCGCTTTATCAGGCGTGATGCGGCTTCCGGGCAGGTACACCTTACCGGCGGCGGTTTCCTTTTTGCCCTCCACGTGCGCATAGGAGGCGTTTACGGAGAGGTTGGCGAGGAACTGGTAACCGGCGGTAAATTCAAAGCCCTGGATGCGCTCCGGCGCGCGTTCCGGCGTGGCTACCCCATTGATATCCACCAGGCTGCTGCCCAGGTTGGAAGTGCTGATGAAGTAAGCGCCGCTGGCATTGAATTTCCCGATGTTGCTATTGAAGCCGGCTTCGTAGTTATTGGTAATGATAGCGTCCGTCTGGATGGAACCGTTGACGCTGGCGCCTCCCGGCACATCTTTGGCCAGGCGGAGCGTGCGCCCCAGGTCGTACAGGCTAAAGCTCTGGGAGAAGCTGACGAACGGATTGAAATAATCGAACCGGGTATAACGCAGGCCAGCATTATATGTCAGCGCATCGTAGGGCAGGTTGCCGCCTTTCACCTTCACGCCACCGGCGTAGTTGCCGAATTTAATGGTGGTGAAATCCGGGATATCGAGGGAAACATTTTCGTAACGCACGCCAGCCTTCAGGAGGAAATCCTTGAAGATATAGGCTTTCAGCTGGGCATAAGGCGCGTAGTTTTTCATATCCATCCTGGGCACAAACTTGCGGCCGTCTACCAGGGGCTGTTCGGTAACATCGTTGAGCACGTCGAGTCCGTACGTGATATCCCCGTGTAGATCCGGGCTGATATTCAGCAGGGTATTGAAGTTGGCGCGAATACCCTTTTTGCGGGAGGTGATGGCAGAGTTGCCGCCGCCTTCATAGAAATCGGAATATTCGAAGATGGTATAAAAATCCTGGTAGTAAATATTCACATCCAGGGAGGTGTTTTTGAAAATATGTTTGTTAGTGTACGTCAGGTAGGCGTTGTGGTTATACGGCGTGCCCTGCTTTGCGCCCGGCAGCGTGCCCAACACCCCGGTGATAGGGCTTTCGCCGAATTTGCCGCCGGAGTTGATGTAGGTGGAGTTCTGCATGGTGCGGTAGTAGTTGTACATCAGTTCAATGCGGTTATTGTCATTGATGTTGTAGCCTACTTTGGCAAATGCGTTGATATTCTCGTTTTGCGCGAGGGATTGGAACGGGGCGATCACTTCGCCTTTGGCGTCTTTATACACGCCGGTTTGTTCGTAGGTCCCGTTTACCACGTAATCGAATTTATTAAGCGTACCGCTGAGGGTTTGGGATACGCGGCCGCCCATGCTGTTGGCTGCGCTGGTGAGGGAGCCGGCGGTGCTGACGTCTGTAGCGCCGCTGATCTTTTTATCGCCGGTGGCTTTTTTGGTGATGAAGTTGATGATACCACCGTCCGCGCCGTTGCCGTAGATGGCGGTAGCGCCTTTGATCACTTCCACGCGTTCTATAACGGAAACGTCTATACTACGCATGTCCTTATCCCCGTTGCGGAGCGGGGTGGATTGCGGGATACCGTCGATCATGATGAGCATGCTGCGGCCGCGGAGGGTCTCTCCTTTTTTGGTGGCGGTGTTGGTACCGAGGGTGAGGCCGGGTACGTTCAGGCCCAGCAGCTGGTTGATGTCCGTAGTGATGGCGCTTTGCTCCTGCAGCTGTTTACCGGAGATGATGGTGATGGAGCTGGGTACGGTACCGATGGTTTCCCTGTTACGGCCGGCGGTGACTACTACTTCCCCGAGGCCAACTTTCGCATTGTCGATCAGCAGGTTGAGCGCGAGGTTATCGTTTTGGAGCGTTACTTCCTTTTCAATCGTCGTATAGCCGATACCGGTAGCGATCAGTTTATAGTTGCCCGGCTTTACATCCCGGATGGTGAAACCGCCGTCGTTGTTGGTGATGGCGTGTTTTTGGGTGCCGGCCAGGTAGATGCGGAGGCCGGGAACAGCGTTGCCGGTGCTGTCCTGTATTTTTCCCGTAATATTTTGTGCGGCGAGTTGTAAGGTCGCCAGTAATAATGCAAGGCCGAAGGAAACGAGCTTCTTCATTTGTCTGTTATTAATGATCCTTTGTGGATGGATTTCCGTTGTGATGTGATAATGAATTTGCGGCGGTACCATATCAGGAAACCTGACAGGGATAGCAGGCCGGGGGCGAGGCCAAACAAGGACCAGATGATTTTCAGCGGGAGGCCGCCGTAGTTGCCAAAGTGCAGTTGCGGTACGATGGCGGCGAATTTATCTGCGAGTTTCGCGTGATGGATGGCGGCTACTTTTTGTATTTCGCCGGTTTTATTGTCGAAGTACACGGAAGAGGCAAACTGGCCCCAGATGCGGGATTCGCCGGCATGGCCGAGGATGCGCACGGGCGCGTCCGCCTTTTTGGGAGGGCGTACGCCCATGACGGTCAGCCCGGGGATGGCCTTACGGGCTTCGGTTACCAGCCGGTCATAGTCGAGGTTAGTGGGAATTTCTTTGGAGGCGGTGAGTTTGCCTTTACGGGAGTCGATCACTTTTTGCACCATGATGATGCCGGTGATGACGATGACGAGGTTAAACAGGATGGCCCAGACGCCCAGGATGCGGTGGAGGTTGCGCCAGCGGCGGTTGCGGTGGCTCCATTCGAGTTTCACCCGGAAAGTAAGCACTTTGCCGAACGCGTGGCGGTAGATCCAGGCGCCGGTTAGCAGGGAGATGGCGAGCAGGATGGCCATCACGAGTATGATTTGGGCGCCGGTTTTTCCGGAAAGCAGGGAGAAGTGGAAGTAGAGGACTTTTCCCATGAAATAGTCCGTATTACCTCTCTGGCCTACCACTTGTGCGGTGTATGGGTTTACGAAGAAGTACACTTTGCGTTCCGCGTCATATTCCGCGCGGATGATGGTGGTTTCGTCCGGCGATTGCGGGAGGCGGGTTGCCATCAGGTAGGGCTGATCCGGCTGTACCAGCTGGCGTACGGCCTGGAATTGTTGTTGGAGGGGGAGGTAATTTTTTCCGGGGGAGATATGATAGGCGCTGTGGTACAATGCCTCGTCCAGCTCATCATTGAAGACGAGCATTGAGCCGGTGGCACTAATGAGCAAAAGGAACAAGCCTGCCAATAACCCGGCGAGGCGGTGTATCCTGAAAACTTGTTTACTCCAAATCTTTCTCAACCCTTAAATACTTTACTTCCTTATCAATGAAAATTGGCAGGCACGAATGTGTTATGAGGAATCGCCGTTATGCTATAACCATGCAGGACCTGATACTTTTCTGAGCTACTTTTTTTCTTGCGATGCAAAGGTAGAACAGTCCTGATTTTTTCATTTACGCAATCCGGAAAATTATTGCGCGGTATCGGGAAATTGGCGGGAGGGTGATTTATTATCGCAGTGGTTATTTTTAACAAGCTGTTAACAAAATACAACGTTTGTGTTATGAAATCTTAACGGGAGAAGTCTATTTTTGAATAGAATCAAATGCGAACGATTTCTGAATTAAAGAAATCATCACCATATAAATAATTTGGAATCAACAGATTCTAACTTTCTATGAAGACCAGTTCTCTACCATGTCCTAATGAAAACAAGTGAACTTTACACCTAGTGAAAGAACGATTTGTTGTAAGGGCTGCGCACAAGGCGTGGCCCTTTTGTTTTATATGAAATGGGGTGTTTGGAAATTTTGTTGGTGAGTTATTCGTGGTTGAAGAAGCCATCCTTCTAACAAAATACCCCTTGTGCCGGGCACAAAGGGTATCCTGTAAAAAAATATATAGCGTTCACTATACCATTGGAATTTCCGCCACTTCATACACTTTGGCGTCCAGCTTCGCTTTGGTTTCGCTGAAGGCTTTGAGTGTCAGCTCGATATCCTCGTCGCTGTGCGCAGCGGTCGGAATAATGCGGTAGATGATCTGGCCTTTCGGAATAACCGGATATACCACGATAGAGCAGAAGATATTGTAGTTTTCGCGCAGGTCCAGGCACATAGCGGTAGCTTCCGGAATATCGCCCTGGAGGTAGATCGGCGTAACAGGGGAGTTGGTGTGGCCGATGTTGAAGCCCCTGTCTTTCAGGCCCTGCTGGAGTTTGCGGACATTATCCCAGAGTTTGGCTTTAAACTCAGGGTGTTTGCGCATCAGCTGCACGCGTTTCAGGTGACCGATTACGATTGGCAGCGGGAGGGATTTAGCGAAGATCTGGGAGCGCATGTTATAGCGCAGGTAGTTGATGATGGCTTTATCGCCGCTGATGAAACCACCGATGGAAGCGCCGGATTTAGCGAAGGTGTTGAACAGCAGGTCAATTTTATCCTGAACGCCCTGTTCTTCACCGGTACCGGCGCCGGTAGCGCCCATAGTACCGAAGCCGTGTGCGTCGTCTACCATCAGGCGGAATTCATATTTATCTTTCAGTGCAGCAATTTCTTTCAGTTTACCCTGATCACCGGCCATACCGAATACGCCTTCGGTGATTACGAGGATACCGCCACCGGAGGTTTTAGCCAGTTCAGTAGCGCGTTTCAGTTGTTTTTCGAGGTCTTCGATGTCATTGTGTTTGAACACATAACGGTGACCCTGGTGCAAACGCAGGCCGTCGATCAGGCAGGCGTGTGCTTCAGCGTCGTACACGATGATATCGCGACGGTTACATATAGCATCAATGGCGCTCATAAAGCCCTGGTAACCATAGTTTACCAGTGTGGTATCTTCTTTACCCATGTAGTCGGAAAGCTCTTTTTCCAGCTGTTCGTGGTAATTGGTGTTACCAGTCATCATGCGGGCTCCCATAGGAGCAGCTAATCCAAATTCAGCGGCAGCCTGCGCGTCTGTGGCACGCACTTCCGGGTGGTTGGCCAGTCCCAGGTAGTTGTTCAGGCTCCATACAATTTTCTCTTTGCCCCGGAATTTCATGCGGGGACCTATTTCTCCTTCCAGTTTAGGGAATGCGAAATAGCCATGGGCTCTGTCTGAATGTTCCCCTATAGGGCCCATATGTTTCAGCAGTTTCTCGAAAATATCCATATGCTATATTATGAAATGGTTAATTACCTTTATTAAAAACGGACACAAAGGTATTAAAATATTAGTTTTTGTAAACTTGAGTTCGATTTGTAAATACCAGCCGACTTGTCAAAAAATCGCGCCAAACCATAACAATCTTGGATTTTAGTCATATACAAAATAAGTTAAATTTGATGAAACGATTCTACCATTTATCCTGCCTGTTGCTACTGGCGGTTACCACAGCTTATGCCCAGAAGGCTACTTCGCCGAAACCATTCAATCATGTGAGCTTAAAAAAGAATGTTAAAACTGCCGCTAAACCCAAATTGGTGGTGGGAATGGTGGTTGATCAGATGCGCTGGGATTACCTCTACCGGTATGGCAGCAGGTACGGCGCCGGTGGTTTCAATAGATTACTCCACGAAGGATTCTCCTGCGAAAATACGTTAATTAATTATACGCCTACCATAACCGCCTGCGGCCATACCTGTGTGTACACCGGGTCGGTACCGGCTATACATGGCATTATCGGCAACAGCTGGTTTAGTCCGGAGCTGAACCGCTCTGTGTATTGCGCGGAAGATACGACTGTTACCACGGTGGGCAGCAGCTCGAATGCCGGCAAAATGAGTCCACGCAACATGCTGGTGACCACCATCGGGGATGAACTTCGCCTTTCCAACAACTTCCAGAGCAAGGTGATTGGCGTGGCAATCAAGGACCGCGGCGCCATCCTGCCGGCAGGCCATAGCGCCAATGCCGCTTACTGGTACGATGGCAGTACCGGCAACTGGGTGACCAGCACCTATTACATGAATGACCTGCCGCAGTGGGCGAAGGATTTCAACAACGAAAAGTTCCCGCAGCAGTACCTGGCCAAAGCCTGGACGCCGCTGTATCCGCGGGCTTCCTATAAACTCAGCACCCAGGATGAAAAGCCTTATGAGGGCAGGTATAAGAATGCTACCAATACCTCCTTTCCGCATGAGCTGAGCGAAATTGCCAATTCCGCCATTGCGGCTACTCCTTTCGGCAATACCATGACTTTGGAATTTGCGAAGCGGGCCATGGAGGCCAACCAGCTGGGACAGGGCCCTGTAACGGATTTCCTGGCCATCAGCCTTTCTTCTACGGACTATGTAGGCCACCAGTTTGGGCCTAACAGTATTGAAATCGAGGATACATACCTGCGCCTGGACAAGGACCTGGCGACCTTCTTCAACTACCTGGATGCGAAGGTGGGCAAGGGAAATTACCTGTTTTTCATCACGGCGGACCATGGCGTAGCGCATGTGCCGGGCTTTATGGAAGAGAACAAACTGCCAGGCGGGTTGTGGAACGACAATGCGGCGATGGCTTCCCTCAACGAAGAGGTGAATGCTAAATTCGGCATCAAAGGCGCTATCCGCGCGGTGGAAAACTACCAGTTCTGGCTGAACCATGCGGCCATTGAGGCGGCGGGTAAGAGCGAGTCGGACGTGGAAGCGTTTATTATTTCCCGCTTGCTGAAGTCGCCCGCTATTGCGAATGCGTTTCCGCTGAAGGACCTGAACGATGTGATCCTGCCGGCGGTGATGCGCAATATGCTGACCAACGGTATGAACGCCAAGCGCAGCGGGGATATACAGGTGATACTTTCCCCGGGTTATATCGATGGCGGCAAGACCGGTACTACGCACGGCTTATGGTATCCTTACGATGCGCATATTCCGCTGGTATGGATGGGTTGGGGCGTGCGTCCCGGGAAATCCAACCGCACGGTGGGTATGACGGATATTGCGCCTACCATTGCCGCGCTGCTGCAGATACAGATGCCAAGCGGGAATGTGGGCCATGTGATTGAGGAAGCGATCCGATAGAAATTCGTATAGTCGCCGTGAGGGTCAGGTGACTACAGATTAAGGTTTTTTTCTTACATTGCTGTCACTCTCACGGTGAGAACAGGAAGGTGTAATGGGAGTTGAAGATCCCGTTACACCTTTTTAGTTTCCGGGGAGGCAACTAAACATTGACACATGGCTTATTCGTTCTTACTGTACACGGTGGCCGAGAGGATAGCCACGATTTCACTGAACCGGCCGGACAAGCGGAATGCGCTCAACGGCGCGTTGGTAGCGGAGCTGAGGCAGGCCTTTGCGGAGGCGGGCCAGGATGATAATGTGAAGGTGATTATCCTGAAGGGAGAGGGAGAGGCTTTTTGTGCCGGGGCGGACCTGGATTATTTACAGCAGCTGCAGCAAAATACCTATGAGGAAAATCTCGCTGATTCGCATGAACTGATGTCCTTATTTAGGGAAATATACGAACTTGATAAGATAGTGATAGCGCAGGTGGAGGGGCATGCTATAGCCGGCGGCAGCGGGCTGGTAACCGTGTGCGACCTGAGTTATGTGGTACCTGAAGCAAAGATGGGATATACGGAGGTGAAGATTGGCTTCATTCCGGCGCTGGTGGCGGTTTTCCTGGTGCGCAAGATAGGCGAGGGGCGGGCGAAGGAATTGCTGCTTACCGGAAAACTGATTACTGCAGCCGAGGCGGCTGCGGCCAACCTGATCACGGCGGTGGTACCTGCCGCGGAGATCCGGGACTATGTGGCCAAAGTGGCCAGGGGCTTATGTACAGAGGCTTCGGCTCATTCCCTGAAAGTGACCAAAAAATTGATTGGCACAGTGTTGGACCATACTCTACCGGACAGCCTGGCATATGCAGCGCAGCAGAATGCGGCCACCCGTGGCCATGCGGATTGCAAACGCGGCATTGCTGCCTTTTTGAATAAGGAAAAGCTGACCTGGTAGCAGGTGGACAACCGCTACCCATGAAAAACGACCATACTATGTCACACCGGTTTTTAACTACGTTTTTATGCCTGTGGATCAGCGTGAGCGCGATGGCGCAACGCACGATATCAGATGCCAAAATCACCTACAGGATGGATTTGCCGCCTGAGATGGCGCAAACCGACGCCATGCTGCAAAACAGCAGTCTGACTGTGTACATGAGAAGTTACCTCAGCAGGGTGGAAATCAATTTCAACATCGTTAACTACGTGTACCTGATCAATAGCCGGGAAAGGACCATGACCACGCTGATTGACCAGCACGGGACCAAATACCTTATCCGCAACAGCAAGGAGCAGTTTGAAAAGGATATGAAGCAGTATGAGGGCACCAAATTCGTGGACCAGGGGGAAAAGAAGGAAATAGCAGGGTATATGTGTAAAAAGGCCCAGGCTACCATGCCTGACGGGAAGACTTACATCGTGTATTATACGCCGGATTTAGTGCCGGAGAACAAGCTGTACACCCAGCGGTTCAGCAACCTGAACGGGCTGGCGCTGCAATATGAAATTCATACGAAGACGGGGTCTGTGATTACGGTGACGGCTACGAAGGTGGAGTTGATACCGGTGCCGGCGTCTTATTTTGATGTGCCGAAGAGCGGGTATAAGGAGGTGAGCCAGCAGGAGCTGAAAAGTATGAATTGATTTTAGTTACTGGTTTACAATTAGGTTTATGCCGCTACAGCGGTGGCAGTACCAGTAGGTACTGGTGTCGTCTTCCAGCCTGATCAGGCTTTTTTCAAGGCAGGCCGGACAGTGGCGCTCCAGGGATTCGTTTTCAGCGGCCGAATAGCCACAGCTGATACAATACCACGAGGTGGGCGGCGTGCGCTCTTCGTCATAGGACCAGGTAAAGGAATCCCTGTGACATGAGGGGCAATTAATAAGTCCCATATTTTTTCCGTTGAATAAATAAAAAAAGGCCAGTCTTACGACCAGCCTCCATATTGTACTGAAGAAACGTTATTAACCTTTTTTAAGCGGCAGGATAATCTGCAAGCGCTGGAAATTGAGGTTACCAGGCATTTGTTGCTGCACCTGTACATTGTAAGGAACCACGTAGGTCACATTACCTTTTGTATAAGTCATCACCTGCTTGAAGTTTACGGACTGTTCCTTTTCGGTATTGGTAAACTTAAAGTCAGAACTGAAAGCACCTGAGTAACGGTAACCGGCATCCAGGCCCAAATTAGTTTTGGGCATAGCCGTATTCAGGACAAAGCGGGTGTTCTCCGTCTTTTTCACCTTGTCTTTGTTATCGTTGGGCAAAATATTAGTATTTGCCATGGCTTCGAAACCGAATAGCGCCATAGCGCTTGCCAACATGCAAGACAATGAAAAGACCCTTAATATGTTAGTTTTCGTTTTCATTGCAATACAAAGATACAACAACTTCTCTTAATTATATAACAAATTTTTAACGGTCTAAAAGTGCAAACCTTAATAAAATGTTAAAAAATTTGTAAATAGTTTAGCATCACCGCTTTTTGGGGGATACGGAAATTGATTATATTTACAGTAATGAGTAAAGACTTTTCATTTTTAAACGAGGATTTTGATGATCTGAGAGATTTATTGCAGCAGTTTGAAAACCTCAGAGCTGGTAAGTCTCATTCTTTTCTGGACGAAGATTCATTTGAGCAGATCATAGACTATTACGACGAGCATGACGAAATGCCAACCGCATTGCAGGCCGCTGAAATAGCCATAGAACAGTTTCCCTTTTCCGCCACACTTTTGTTAAAAAAGGCCAACTTACTGATCGAGACCAAAAAATACAACGAGGCGCTCGATATGCTTGAAAAAGCCGCCCTGCTGGACACGACCGATATCAATCTTTACATACTGCAGACGGATGTTTACCTGGCGCTGAACCAGCACCAGAAGGCCGCCGCTGTGCTGAAAGAACAGATCGAGCAGTTCGATGGGGACGACCGTACAGAGTTGCTCCTGGAACTGGCAGATGTGTACGATGACTGGGAAGAATTCGAAAAAGTGTTCGACTGCCTGAAAATGGCCTTGCAACACGATCCCAACAACGAGGAAGCGCTTCACAAGATCTGCTTCTGGACGGAGTTTACGGGCCGCAACGAGGAAAGTATCCGCCTGCATACCTGGATTATAGACGAGCATCCCTTTAACCACCTGGCCTGGTTCAACCTGGGCACGGCCTACCAGGGACTGAAGCTCTATGAAAAATCCATCGACGCCTACCAGTACGCCCTGGCCATTGATGAGAAATTCGACTATGCCTACCGCAACCTGGGGGATGCCTACATCCGCCTGCGCAAATACGCAGAAGCCATCGAGGTACTGCAAAAGCACCTGGAAATAGCCAAGCCGGAAGATGTGATCTACGAGGCCATTGGCCACTGTTATGAGCGCCAGCGTAAATACACCCAGGCCAGGTACTACTACCGCAAAGCATCCCACCTGAGCCCCAATGATGACAAGCTCTACTATAAAATAGCAGTGGCTTACATGATGGAGGCGAACTGGAACAATGCCGTTAAATCCCTGCAGAGTGCATTGAAAATCAATAAGAACAGTGCAGAATACAATATGAGCATGGGGGAATGCCTCCTGGAAATGGATAAATGCAAGGAAGCATTGCCATTTTTCATGAACGCCGTACGTACCCGTCCTAAAAGCGCCTCCACCTGGCAGGAGCTGATCAGGGGCCTTTACATCGGCGGATTCCTGGAAGAAGCGCTCGTACAGCTGGATGCAGCCGAAGAAAAAGCCGGCCGCAAACCGGTGTTCCAGTACTACCGCGCCGCCATCCTGATCACCATGGGCAAAACCAAGGAAGGCCTGTTGCACCTGGAAACAGCGCTGCAACATAATGCCAAAGCCGTTAAAAAATTAATTGAGCTGGACCCGGCTATTTTACAGCATGTGAGTGTGGTCGACCTGATCGCGCAGTACCGCCGCAAACGTTAACCAATGTTATTTGCTTTTAAAATAAAGTATAGTTCTTATTTTTGCGCCGGTTTTTAATTGTCATGGTTAAAAACAATACTATTTCCGGTTACTAAAATTGCCCACTAAGCTATCCCATAGTGCCTGGCTAAGTTAGTTGAGTGTTTTAATGACCATTAAGAAGATAAAAATATTACTAAATGAATTTTAATCTGACACAAATCCCGGAAAGGACTCAGAAACCTCGGCAACATGGACTCACCATGGTCATGGATAAGGGGCTAAGTTTGGAAGAAGCACGTAATTTTTTATCTGCGGCGTCGCCTCACGTTGATATCGTTAAGCTGGGTTTTGGTACTTCCTTTGTCACACCTAACCTTCGTCAGAAAATTGAATTGTACCAGTCCGCAAACATTCCCGTGTATTTTGGCGGTACCCTGTTTGAAGCATTCCTTATTCGTAATCAGTTCGATGAATATGTAAGAACCGTTCAGGATTATGGTATTTCCTACATGGAGGTATCCGATGGTTCCATCATCATCCCTCACGCTGAAAAATGCGGCTATATCGAAAAACTCTCTAAACTGGGGCTCGTATTGAGCGAAGTTGGTTCCAAAGACGCTGAGCACATCATCCCTCCTTACAAATGGATTGAACTGATGAGCGCTGAACTGTCTGCCGGCGCCACTTACGTAATCGCGGAAGCGCGCGAAAGCGGTAACGTGGGTATCTACCGCGGCTCCGGCGAGGTGCGCGAAGGGCTGGTACAGGAAATCCTTACGCAGATTCCTGCGGAGAAGATTATCTGGGAAGCGCCGCAAAAAGCGCAACAGCTGTACTTCCTGGAACTGGTAGGCTGCAACGCCAACCTCGGCAACCTGGCGCCGCATGAGGTGATTTCCCTCGAAGCGATGCGCGTAGGGCTGCGTGGCGATACTTTCCACCTGTTCCTCGACAAGGAATAACGATCCTGATTTTATATCAGCAATTTATAGTAGGGATTTTGTGCATCACAAAATCCCTACGTCTTTATAAAACCTATCAACTAAAAGCTGCATGAAAACATACGGTCTTATTGGCTATCCCCTCAGTCATTCCTTCTCCAAAGGATATTTTGCGGAGAAGTTTAAAAAGGAAGGCATTGCAGACTGCCGGTATGAGAACTTCCCCATTGCGGATATTGCCGCTTTCCCCACGCTTTTCCACCAGGAGGAAGACCTCTGCGGACTGAATGTAACCATCCCCTACAAGGAAGTGGTGATCCCCTTCCTGGACGATTTAAGCGATGCCGCCAGAAACATCGGCGCTGTGAATTGCATACGCCTGGAAGATGGTAAAAAGATCGGGTACAATACGGACGTGATCGGGTTCAGCAACTCCCTGAAACCTTTACTCAAAGCCCATCATACCCATGCCCTCGTGTTGGGTACGGGCGGCGCTGCCAAGGCCGTGATGTATGCCCTCCGGGAGTTACAGATCCCGTACACGGTGGTAAGCCGCACCGCCACCGCTGATGCGATAGCTTATACTTCTCTCGATAAAAAAATAATGGAACAACATACCCTCCTCATCAATACCACGCCCCTGGGGATGTTTCCGAATGTAGACGCACACCCGCCGATACCTTATGAATATATCGGCAGTCAGCACCTGCTGTACGACCTCGTGTACAATCCGCCGGTGACGAAGTTTTTAGCTTTGGGAGAAGAAAGAGGCGCTGCTGTTAAAAATGGGCACGAAATGTTGATACTGCAGGCGGAGGCGGCATGGGCGATTTGGAATGGCCGCGAAACTTTCCAACCCTAAAGTAGGGGAGGCTGCCTGTTTTGTAAATTATGCGGAACGGCTCATTCGTGCATCACATAAGGGTCCTCATTTATCAATCACACGAAACAACCACCACCTCATAAAAAAAATCCTCGTTCGCCCACGGCAAACGAGGATTTACTTTTTACTGAATATCCCTACCGCGGCTTGATCATATAATACACGCAGGTAGTCAGGAAGTCCCTGAAATAAGGTATGGCGGCAATAGGTCCGAATTGTTTCTTCGCGCTCACCCCGAATTTATACTTGT
>Ga0164243_10000760_pt1 | contig 56161 bp, 55 predicted proteins | sample OricompcompostOP_FD_108781 | JGI IMG/M metagenome (GOLD analysis project Ga0164243, IMG submission 108781) | Organic Plus compost microbial communities from Emeryville, California, USA - Original compost - Organic plus compost (OP) | ecosystem: Engineered > Solid waste > Mixed feedstock >... | reverse complement strand
CTTGATCGGCTTCCTTTCGGCCAACTACTCTGTTCAGTTCAGTTCCGACCCGATCCCGTCTTGGAAGAAGCAGCCGCAATGCTTCGCGCCAATCGCAACCCGCACGCTGCGATGGCCAAGTATCACTCGTTCATGATTTCGACCGCCAATATCGGTGAGGCCTTGGAGGAGTCAGCTGGTGCTGCCGAGGCCGAAGTCGAGGAGGCCAGCGAGCGCATGCGAAGAGCGGCGGTAACCCGCCTGTCGGGTTCCCGATGGTTCGGTCTCCCATTGGTCACAATCGCTGAGAGGTCTTGTCGATATCGTTTGCAGAATTGCAGGGCCGATACATCCTGCTGGAGAAGGCTGGACCTTGCCACGAATATCTGTGACGGAATTCCGTAGGAGGTATGAGACAGCAAGCACGCCGCGTAGGACGTCCAGCAGGACCACCGTCTACGGTCGTATGGTTGCCCGTCGCTGTCGCCAAGATGGCCCGCGTGATCGCGGCGCGCGGATTACGCGCTGGCGACATCAACGGCCTGATCGACGTCCAAGCCCGCAGGATTGATAGCAGAGGCCGGAAATGGCCGCAGGAATTCAAGCGTCGGATTAAGACGGTCCCGAGCAAGCCTTGATGCGCCGATACACGAACCGGAGGTGACACCGAATAGACAGCGAGAAACCATCCTTAGAACATGCGCCAAGCGGTCAGTGACAGCGGCTTCCAGAGACTTCCATCCACAATCGAGAAATAGAGCGCCTCAAACGTCCTCCATCCCGCAGGAAAATATGCAGGGGAAAGCGCACCTGTGACCGCGGTGTGTTGCCAGCCGCCAGGAGAAGGATGGGAAAGATAGAGGCCGCGAGCACATATCGGATGTTATGCGTGCCTCACCATGAAGCGCCCAAACAGCAAGCGATCCATTAGAGGCATCGCCCGGTTTATAAACCATCCGGCGAACCCGATCCAGAAAAGCTGAGCACACATAAGGTCAGGCTTCAGGGATGCTGCCCCATGATCATGGCTTAGCCCTGGCCTTGCGGGTTGACAACAATTTCGACCGGCACCGCAACAACGAGCGCGATGCCGACCGCGAATCGCAAGCCTACGGCGATTCTTGCCAACGCCGCTGGGACGACAATTTTGATGATATATGCGCCGGCGTAAGCTCCAGCACGCGCGCGAATTCCAGCAATCCCGTCTCGAGCGAACGGACTGCGGCAAGGGTTGCGATCAGATTGACCATTACACGCGAAGGCGACAACGGCGGCCCTCCATCGACGCCGAAGCCAAAGATGAGCAACGCCAAGGGTACCGCCAGCGACGCTAGTCCTCTCCGGCGCTTCCAGAGTATGCGACAACATCTATTTCTATCATAATGCCGGGCGCTAGTACGCTGCCCACAGTTGTCCGCACCGGCCGCGGCTCGGGCATCATTTCCGCATAGATCGCATCATACCGTTGAAACATCGCCAAATCGGATAGATGAACTGTTGCTTTCACGACATCACGCAGCGCGACGCCGGCGTCACTGAGGATCGCCTCGATGTTTTGAAGGGTCTTTCTTGTCTGTTCTTCGATCGTCTCTCCAACAACACGCAATTCTTTGTCGCGAGCGCTCTGACCCGCCACATAAACGAAATCGCCGCAGCCGATTGCGGCGGAATAAGCGCCGCGGGGGCGGGGAGCGCTCGGTGTCTCAATCTTAGTCTTCTTCATTTCGTCCTCTCGCGTATGCGGAACACATACAGGTAGGGGAACCACACGCGGATGCGGTTCCTCCACGGTTATTTCTTTGAAAACACCCCAACTGCCTCCGCCAGCGGAACCCAGCGGTCGCGGTCCTCCTGAACATACGCAGCGAACTCTTCGGGTGTCTGGCCGGCCGGCGTCGCTTCTTGTGTGGCGAAGGCTTTTTTTATTTCTGGGTCCGCCAAGATTTCGAGAACGACGCTACTCAGCTTTAGAACCACTGGCTCCGGCGTTTTCGCGCGGGCGAATAGGCTGTAGGTGTTTGAAGCAACAATCTTTGGAAATCCCAGTTCAGCGGTTGTCGGAACATCCGGCAAGGATGGCGCTCGTTCGGGTGTCCCCACCGCAAGCGGAATCAACTTCCCATCTTGGATATGCGACAGGAAAAAGGGCGCATCTGAGAACATAAGGTCCGCGTGGCCACCCAGGATGTCTGTAACCGCCGGAGGCGCGCCACGGTAGGACACATGGGTGAATCTGACCCCAGCCTCGCGCATAAGCAGTTCACCGGCGAGATGAGCGATGGTGCCAGTACCGGAGGAAGCCATGTTCAGCTTACCCGGATTCTTTTTCGCGTAGTCAATGAGCTCTACGAAGGTGTTGATGCCCAGCCCCGGTCTGACGACGAGGACAGCCGGCACTGTTCCAAGTCCGGTTATGGGCTTCAAATCCTTCATAACGTCGAATGCTGGCGGCGTTGAGAAATGCGGCGGAATATTCGCCGATGCGACCGACGTTACAAGCAATGTGTAGCCATCCGGCGCTGCCGCGATGACCTGCTTGGCTCCAAGCACACCGCTGGCGCCGGGCTTATTCTCAATAACGGCCACGCTATCGGTCTTTTCACGAAACTTCGAGAATACCACGCGCGCAAAATAGTCGGCTGAACCACCGGCTGGAAAGGGCACGACAACGTTTATCTGCCGATCGGGATACTCAGAGGCCACCACATTGGTAGCTGCAAAGCCAGAAACCCACAGACACGATATAGCGGCAGCTACTGCGCCAACCTTTCGCAAACTTGAGTTCATTTCCTTCCTCCAATTATATTGCGATCTTTTTCAGATCTTCATTTGCTTCACCGGCCTCTTTTTCGATTTTGAAAAGCCGCAAGGCGTTTTCCCAAAGAATCATGCGGCGCTCCTCCTCCGAGAGGTTCGCATCGTCGAGGACTTTCATTCGCATCTTGTGAAGTGTCGTTGGCTTGCTAATCCAGCGCCATGTCGCGGACCAATCAGTTCCAAATAAGATACGATGCGCTCCGATCTTATCGATCGCAAACCGAAGATGCTCCGGGTTCGTACCGACTACGTCGAAATACACATTCACATTTCTCATCGCGACAGTCATGGCGCTGTCGAAATAGCGGCCGATGCTCCGGCCCATCTTTGTGAGAATGACCGGGACATTCGGGTAGCGCGGAGCGACTTCATCAACCCAGAGCGGATCGCCGTAGAACAGGCCGCCGGGGAACTGCGACCATGCGGTCGGAAATTGAATCGGCACGCCATGTTTGGCGACCACTTTCATCATCCCCTCAAGATCCTTTGCGATCTTCTCGGGATGAATCTCCGATGTGATCGAGCGGATGAAGATCTCGCCGACACCACGCATCTTCAATGTAGTAAGGCAACGCTCCAGCTCTCCCGGCACCCATTCTCGGGTCGGTCCAACGTCTTCGTGATATCCTGCGGCCTCCTGATCGTGACCGATCCGAGCCAGGGCGAGCAATCTGCGTGGGTGCCGCGCGGCTGATAGCGCTACTTGATCGTTGGTAACGTAGCCGGGGCGGGCCTGAATGAGGGTGAGAGCCACGCCATTCTTATTCATATCCTCAACAAGCGCGTCGGAATTATCGATCGGATCTTCGGTCAAGCTGCAATTATAAAGCTCGGGATATCGGGTCCGAAACGCAATAAGATCCTCAGTCGTGCGTATTTTCTCGCTCAAATCCCTATACGAGGGAAAGCTCCAAACGTGCGTGTGGGTATCGATAATCATTCCTGTTCCTCACCTTGCGCTTCATCTCACATCGTTACGAAAGAAGCGATCGAGCCAGCTTCTTCAGAGCCTTTTGGCCACGTCTTTGATCGCCTCTACAATTCCTGCATAGCCGGTACAACGACAAAGGTTTCCTGACATTTCTTTCCTGATCTCGGCGTCGGATGCATCAGGACGACGAACGATAACGTCCAGAGCCGACATGAGCATGCCGGGCGTGCAGAACCCACATTGCAGGGCATGAAACTGCTTGAACGATCGCTTGAGCTGCTCGACTGTCGAGCCCCGCAACCCTTCAACCGTCACTACATTCGAGTTCGCGCACGACGCAGCCAGAGTAATGCAAGATCGACACGGGGAGCCGTCAATTAGGACGGTACAAGCACCACAAACGCCGTGCTCGCAGCCGATATGGGTGCCCGTCAGCCCAAGTCTCTCACGGAGAACGTCTGCCAGCATTGTGCGCGCAGGAAACGAGAGAGCGTGATCGGTGCCATTTACATTTAGATCGACCTTTACGCTTGTCATTCTGGCCTCACCTCCAGGGCATCCGCCAATGCGCGGACAACAGACACGCAATGGAGCTGGACCTTGTAACTTTCGTAAGCACCTTTAGGCGCCGGAAGTGACCTGCGAATTGCTTCAAAGATCTTTTCCTCATGCCAGGCACCGGCGCGGCTGTTGGTCAGGAGAACCTCAACCTCCGACAGTTGGCAAGGTGTTGTGACGGCCGCGCCAAGCCACACACTTGTCTTACAAACTGTTCCATCCCTATCCAGCTCGAGGCATACCGCTGCAATTGAGTCCGCAAATTCGCCGGCCTTGCGGGCAACCTTGTAATAACCGTACCTTCTTCGAGGCGCCTTGCTCTCGAAGCGGATACTGATGAGCACATCGTCTGGCGCAAGAGCCGTTTCCATCTGATCGACGAAGAACTCCCGAGCCGATATCAATCGTTTCCGCTCCCGTGATTGGATTTCGAGGTCAGCGTTCAACGCCGAAACAACGACAGGCCAATCCGCCGCCGGATCGGCGTGTGCCAAACTACCGCCGATCGTGCCTCTGTTCCTGATTGCCCGATATGCGATGCCTTTGGCAACTTTCGATAGAAAGCGCTTAAGCGGAGAGGTCGCGCTCCAATCTTCAATTGTTGAGTGCGAGACGGCTGCGCCGATGCGAAGACTGTCAGCGCCGTCGACAATATCTCTAAGCGCATTGATCCGCCGAATTTCAACCAGAACATTGGGCCGCGCAACGCGATAGTTCAGCATGGGACCTAAACTCTGCCCTCCGGCAATGATCTTGCTGTCTTCCCCAAACGATGAGAGCAGCACGAGTGCGTCATCGATCGAGGTGGCCGTGTGAAATGAGAGATTTACCGGTTTCATTTTCGGATCTCACGCGTCCTCACAATAGTGGGCCTGTTGGGAAAACCAGCTTCCGCAATAGCGGACCAGAGCGATGCGGGGCTGATAGGGGTGCAATCGACCGATATCGCAAATTCTTTCAATGCGTCGGCGACAGCATTAGCAATGACCGCAGGCGGGGCGATGCAACCGCCCTCGCCCGTTCCCTTCATACCGAGGACGGTGAATGGCGACAATGTTTCTTGATGCACAAGTTTTGGAGATGGTACTTCAGCGGGTCCAGCAAGAATGTAGTCAGCGAAGTTCACATTCTCTGGTTGGCCGATTTCTGAATAGCGAAGCTCCTCATACAAGGCTTGCCCGATTCCCTGTGCAAGCCCTCCAACAATCTGACCGTCAACGATCATGGGATTGACAACACGCCCGCAATCCTCGACGACAGAGTAATCGAGAATCCTGGTCTGACCTGTATCCAAATCGACGCTGACCTTCGCTGCATGAATACCGGCCGAGAACGCGCCTGTTTCGACGGGCGGACGATAGGTCGCGAATGATTCGAGTCCTGCTTCAACATCGGCAGGCAGCATATGGATGTTTAAATAGGCGGCATTTGCAATCTCAGCGTAGGATACCGTGCCGTTCGGACCGACCACACGCTCGCCGTCTATTCTGGCCTCCTTAGGGCTGCACCCCAATAGAGCTGCCCCGATTGCAACCAGCTTCTTCGAAAGCGCGACGCATGCCTGATGCGTTGCGCTGCCGGCCATTACTACGGAGCGTGAGGCAACGGTGCCCAGGCCATACGGACAGATCTCCGTATCCCCGTGCCGGACCGAAATGCGCTCATAAGGCATCTGCACGACATCGCTGGCAATCTGAGCAAGCGTCGTTTCTAGTCCTTGTCCATGACTCTGGATGCCGACATCAATTGTCAGCGTGCCAGCCGGGTGCAGTCTAACGCGCGCGCTTTCAAAGCCCGCACCAAGACTGGCACCACGCCTGCGCCACTCCTCAGCACCGTGGGCTGTTTGCTCGATATAGAAACCATATCCCACACCAATGCGAGTGCGTTTGCTGGGCCTTGCCTGCTCTCGACGAATTTCATCGTGCGCGATTGACTGCACCGCAGAGCGAACCATCGCTGGATAGTCGCCGCTATCGTAAATCAACCCGGTGCAGGTTTGGTAAGGAAATTCTGTCGGCTGGACCATATTCCGTAGCCGAACCTCATTTGGCTCCAGCCTTAACTCCCGAGCGACCTCGTCGATGGTGCGCTCCATTGCGAAACAACCTGCTGGCCGGCCCACTCCGCGAAAAGGACCAACCGGGGTCTTGTTGGTGGACACGGTCGTCGCCTTGAAGCGATAATTCCTGAACTTATATGGACCGGGCAATACATTAGCCGCCATATTTGCTTCAGACGCGGCAGTAGGTGGATGCATCGAATAGGCGCCGCCGTCGCAGACAATCTCCGCTTCTATCCCCAGTATTTCGCCATCCTTTCGCGCATGCGCGGTGACTCGGTGAATCTGCTCACGTGCCTGAGTGCCGGCGACAAAGGCCTCCCAGCGATCTTCAATCCACCGCACCGGCACGCGCAGTTGCAAGGCCAGCAGCGCTGTCGCGACATCTTCCGGATAAAGCGTCGCTTTACCGCCGAAGCCGCCGCCGACATCGGGCGCTATGACACGAATAGATCGCTCCTCGACACCAACAAGCTGCTCAGCGAGGAAAGTACGAAGGAGGTGTGGACGCTGTGTGGTGATGTAGCAATTCAGCTGCTGCAATCGCATGTCCAGCATTGCCAGAGAAGCACGAGGCTCGAGCGGACATGGCGTCAATCGAGCCATGCGATACTCACGGGTGATGGAAAGATCGGCATCACGGATAGCCGCATCTATGTCGCCAATCGAGCGATTGATCTCAAGATAACGATTGTCGCGCCAACCGTCATGCAGGGGCACACTATCCTCTGCCAACGCCTCGACCGGGTCAGTTATGGGGTCAAGTGGATCAATCTCGAGTTGGACTTGTTCGGCAATGTCCTCTGCGGTGGCTCTATCAGCAGCAACAACCGCAGCGATAATCTCGCCGACATATCTGACTTTATCTTCCGCGAAGATGGGGAATGGCGTCGTCTTGAACTCTGGACGTCGCATTGTCGCAGTAATTGGGCGCACTAAATCGCGGACATCCGCCGCTGTCCAGAATTGTCCACTGTCCAGTCCGGCGGGTGGGATTATCGATACGATACGACCGTGAGCAATCGGACTCCGAACAAAAGCTATCTCTCTCAACCCGGAGGGCTGCAGGTCAGCAACAAAACATGCTTGACCAGAAAGGTGGCGATCGTCCTCCAGACGCTGCAGCCGCGCCCCAACAGCGATGTTTACTTTTGATTGCCCTAACGCTGAATCCGTCATTAGTGGAACGCCGGAAGCTGTACCGGACCACCTTTATTTTGAACTCGATAATGAATGTGCATAGTTACATTTCCCTACATGAAGCCATGCGTCAACTCGAATACGAGCGGAACTTGCTGCAGTTACTTATGCTGCATCCCTCGGCAAGTCGCGCTCGTTGAGAGTCTGGCAGTCGACGCGGAATACCTCATGTTCTCAGCCCGACCTTCATCTCCTTAAGGAGAGCTAATAACACTCTTCATTTAAATCCGCCTGCAACCATAACTAGGCTAGCGCTCACCCCTACTATCAGCACCGTTCCAAGCATTCCCAGCATCAGCGGTCGCGCTCCCTTTGCAGTCAATCTGCTAAACCTTGTTTGCAATCCTAGAGCGGCCAGCGCAACCGTCATCAAGAAGGTTGTGATCGTCATCAAGCTTGCGCGTGTGTCGGCAGGAATTGGCATCACGCTATTTACAATCACTGCGCCAATGAAGCCCACGACGAAGATTGGAAATGCAGATCCCACCACACTTTCCGAGTTCGATGTCGAATTAAATCGGGACCAGATCGTCCAAAGTAAGAGCAAAGGCGCCAGCATTAATACACGCATCAATTTGATCACCACGCCGGTTTCCCCTGCGGCGACGCTGAATTGAAATGCAGCACCGGTAACTTGAGCAACCTCATGAATAGAGGCGCCCGTCCAGACTCCAAATTCAGTTGAACTGAGTTCTAGAAAATGGCCGGCCGGCGGCAGCAAGAACATCAGCAATGTTCCAAGGGCGGTAACGGTCGCCATCGCGTACGTGACGTCCTCCTCACTCGCTTGACTCACGGTGCTCATCGCAGCAACTGCTGAAGCACCACAAATTGATGTTCCTGCGGCAAGGAGGCAAGCAAGCTTAAGGTCAACACCAAGCAACGTCGCCATCCAAATAATCGCGACAAACGTCACCACAACCGTAGATACAACTACAAAGAGGCCAGCGATGCCGACCGTGGCAATCTGCGCAACACTTAATTGAAGCCCCAGCAATCCGATGGCAAAACGCAAAACGGTCCGGCTGGAAAAGCGCAATCCGGGGTGAATTGGGGCGGGCATTCTGCGAATATTGCCCAACACCATTCCGATGAGCACGGCTAATAACAGGGGCGACACTGGCCCTAACGGGGATACGGACTTCAGCAGAACACAGCAGATCGCTATGGCTGACGCCACAGCAGTCCCCGGCAGAATTCTCGCAGTAGCGCTCAATGCAGCATTCATCGTCAGCTAGGCAACCAGTTCTCTACTCGCCGGCGATATTGCCTCTCAGGTCAGCAGTCCAACCGATTATTCTTGTCTTTTCGATCGTTTTTCGCGATCATTTGAGAATGACGTTGGATCAACTCCGAATTTTTGTCTGTGTCGCCGAACGCGAACACATGACAAAAGCTGCAGAAGCGCTTGGCATGACACAGTCAGCGGTGAGCGGGGCGATTCGGGCGTTAGAAGACCGGCACGCTATCGCGCTGTTTGATCGTGTGGGCCGCAAGATTCAGCTTACGCAGAATGGTCGCATCTTCCTCGAAGAAGCTCAGGCGGTCTTGCGATCGGCCACCAATGCTGACCAGACGCTCCGCGATTTGCGGGGGTTAAAGCGAGGAGCAATTCGGATTCATGCGAGCCAGACCACTGCAAGCTACTGGCTTCCTGAGCGTTTGGCTCGTTTTAAAAAGCTATTTCCAGAAATTGAGATTGAGCTGAGTATTGAGAATACAACACAAGTGGCGTCTGCGGTCGTCGACGGGACGGCAGAAATAGGTTTTGTAGAAAGTCTGGTTGAGGATCCGGCACTCGATATACGGCTCGTGCACAATGATCTTCTTGCCGTCGTGGTACATTCCAAGCACCCATGGTCGAAGTTGCGTCGACGGCTGAAGGGAGAGGAGATTTTGTCAGCTCAGTGGGTAATGCGCGAACAGGGATCGGGAACTCGTTCCGTTTTTGAGCAGTCGCTTCGGCATATGGGGCTTCACCCCGCACAGCTTCAGATATGCATGCAACTCCCCTCTAATGAGGCCGTTCGGGCTGCCGTAGAGGCAGGCGCGGGAGCAGCGGCCATCTCACACTCAGTTGTAAGCTCAGGACTTCGTTCCGGTCAGTTGTGTGTGGTTCCGTTTCAACCGATTGAACGGCCATTTCTTGCTTTAACGCACCGCCAAAGGCGTGCAAGTTTAGCTCTAAAGTGTTTTGTACGTCAGACACTTGAGACACAGCCAAATTGCACTAGCAACGAAGTTTCTTGAGTCCGGCCCATATAGTGTAGGGAGTGCGAGGGAGCGTTCCATCGAAGCGGATCGCAGCTGGCGAGCCTCTTTATGACCGGAAGTGTAGTTGATACCAGATGCGTAAGTCTTCTGAACTATTCATCGAATAAGCCGACATCTAGCAGGCCTGCTAAGATCTCTTGTCGATGAGCGACCTCAATACCCTGATTGGATCGCCTTCAATCGCCTCCAGCAGATCGAGATACTCGAGAATATCAAGACGGCGCTCCCCACCTTCCACCTTCGCCACGAATGACTGTGGCCGCTTCAACCGCTTGGCCACGGTTTGCTGGGTGAGTCCGGCTTTTTGCCGGGCCGCGATCAAAAGGTTGCACAGCGCCTGATGGTCTGGCGAATGCAAAGATTTGGTGAGACCGCGTACCTTTTTGGCCATGAGGCCCGGGAAGGTGATCCCAGATTCGGATTATCCCAAAAGGGGATACAATTGCTTTACCCCAAGGGGCAAAATGTCGGCTGGACGTGCTGGAGAAAAGCCACCTTCGGCCCGATCGCGGCTATGAATATCCTGTAATAGGATATTTATTCACCATGCTTTGCTCTAATCCCGGTTGCCTGCCGATCTGACTGGCTTCGGTCGGCACAGGAAGCGATGTGGTGCGACCGTAAGGAGTAAGTGCATGGAAAAGCCAAACATTGTGAGAACCGCGGCCGCCGCCAAAAACCCGACAAGACAGTGTGACGACAGCCATTCAACGGAAGCGGAAGCCGGCAAGAGATTGCTTGGCGATCAACAAGCGTTGCTCGCGTCGTGGAAGGACACGCTGCTCAAGCCCTGTCGCGTCTGGTCGCCGGCCGAACTGATCGCCGATACAAACAAGGTGCCCCTGAGCCCTGGAGTTTATGGATGGTGGTTTCGGACGCCGCCGTCCGGGGTTCCACTCGAACGTACGATAGAAAATTCCTTCGGGAGGCTTCTGTACATCGGGATCGCGGGAGGGCGAACCGGAAATCGGACGCTACGTGATCGGCTCAAAAACCATCTGAAAGGTCCAATCGGATCCTCAACATTGCGCAGGACGCTTGCCTGCCTGAACGTAGAGGAATTGGCTTTAGAAATCGGCCGCCATCCGACAAGCGGCCGACTGGTCATGTCAAGTGTGGATGAGAGAAAGCTCAGCGAGTGGATGGCCAAAGAAACTCGGGTAGCTTGGATGACTTGTGACCGCCCGCAAGAGATCGAAAAGGATATCCTCTTACGCGGTCCGAAACTGCCCTTGAACATTCAGGGAAACGCGATGCCCTTCGCGCGGCACCTGAGCTCCATTCGAGCAAACGCCGGGAAACAGGCGAGTCGGACATGAGGGCGCCATAGGTGCAAGTCGCAGACCTGAAATTCGCGACTTGTAAGGCTGGCTGGCCGCCATCTCGGCCAGCCTTACTCCGACCTTTCTGTTCGAACAACGGCGAGTATTTCGAGCATCGGGTAGCGGACTTTTTCACGCCTTTGCTCCCGACGAGCCGCGTTTGATAGTCAGGACCGGACCCAGGAATAGGTTGAGTCGTAACGAAATTTGTATGCCAGTGCCTGTGTGATGCTGTCGACAATATCGTCATGCTTTCCCTGCGGGAAGGTTAGCAGTTCACTTTCGACATCGGGCATGAACGGCGCGTCTTTAGGAAACTGAACTAGGCCTGCTTCGAATTTGCCCTGCTGAATATAGACGCGGCCGCGTTTGTCATGTTCAACCGGGATGAGCTTGACTGCAAACTGGCCAGACCTCTTCAGTTCTTGTGCCAGAGCGGTTCCAGTCGAGGCGTCTTCGATAAGGATCGCGTGCGGCTTGAAGCGCCGGGCCAAATCGATCGCCACGTCTCGCAAGCGCGGATATTCGTAACGGCCTCGCACCATATCGAGAAGATAGTATACCGTTTCGACCTTCTGCCAGATTGTGCACACGGACCAGTCATTCAGCGCGCCGTCTTTTGCGGCTGTGTCCCAAGACAAGATAACCCGATGTTTATGTGTCCGCTCGGGCAGCGTCTCGTAGTATCTTATCCAGGTCTTCTTGATCATGCCACCGCCCGGCGGTACTGGCTCCTGTTGATACTGAGCGCCGAAGTTTTCCGAACCTAAATCGGCCCTCAGCTTCTCCAGAGTTTTAAGCGACTCGTGTTCTGGATGGAGTGCTTCGCCAGTGTTTCGCCGATGGAATGTCTCGGGTCCGGTGGGAATGATTTCGTCGGTCTCTGCAATGGCGGCCAAGCTTAGATGACGCCATTCAGAAGCGCTCTCCAGCAGGTATCCGGTCAGATCGTGCAGGTGTACCCGCTGCATCACCACTAAAATCGCTCCGCTCTCTTTGTTATCCAGCCGCGACAATAGCGTGTTCGTATACCAGTTGTTGAGCTGGCTGCGGAGCGCATCTGATTGGGCGTCGACCGGCTTCTGCGGGTCATCGAGCACAAAGCAATCACCGCCAAAACCGGTAAGGGCAGCGTTGATCGATGTGGCCTTCCGAAAGCCACGCTGGCTGGTGTGAATTTCGGTGTCCGTCGCCCGCACAATCCGCATCGCTGGAAACGCTTGCTGATACCATCTTGATTCTACGATCGATCGGAAGTCGGCTGAATGTTTCGCCGAGAGCTGCTCGCCGTAGCTGATGCCTATGATCCGCCGCTTGGGGTCATGGCCGAGCAGAAAGGCGGTAAAGGCGACCGACACCGTGATCGATTTTAAATGCCGCGGCGGCATGTTGATAATGAGCCGATTGTTTTTGCCTTCCAGGATCTGGCTGAGCTCATAAGCGATCGCGTCAATGTGCCAATTGTTCCGGAAAATCGCGCCCGGGTTCAGGTGCAACACGCAGCGGTGTAGAAATGCACCGAAGTTGGTCCGAAGCAGCGCATTGAGGATTTTCCGATCATCAATCGTCATCGGCGTCGTCCGGAAATTCCTGTCTAATGCTGCGCCGATATGCGTTGAGCACAGCCTGATCGTCCTCAGCTAAGTGAGGCTCCCCAATGTCCGTTATGATGCCGGCTAGTCGGTTGAGCACGAAATTGGCGCTCTTGACGTTGCCGCTTAGGGCGTCATTCGCAATGCGATACTGGATGCCTTCTTGCAGGGTAATTGTCTTAGGCTTGCCGCCGATCGCGAGCGTGATCTTCCGACGCATGATTTCTTTCCAGATCGTTTTTTCATTCTTGGATCCTTTGGGGCGTCCCGTTTTGTTGCCGCTTTGTCCCGGTTTCCAGGAGTATTCACGAGGCGGTTTGCCCCGACCAATCTCATAGTCACCGGTTCCGCTTGCTGCCCGGCGCTGAAGTGCTGTGGGCGCCAGAACCGCTTCCGATCTGGATTGTTTGCGACCTTTACTAGAGACAGGATTTGCCGCCGGCTTTCGGCGGCGCGGCTTCTCGTCGTCCTTATCAACGTCATTATCGGACCGCACCCGGCTGGAAGCTTTGGTCCTGGAGCGGCGGGGCGTTTTTCCGGTTGGCTTTCTGCTCATTTCGGCCTCCTGCCGGCTTTGGATCGGACCTTCATTACCTCTTCAAAGGTTTGCCCAGTGGGCAACAAAATTGCGTCCCGCTTGGTGAAGTCCTGCCAGCGACGAATCGCAACATCGACGAATTGAGGACTGATCTCGATGCCATAAGCCCGCCTTCCAACCCGTTCGGCGGCCATGATCGTGCTGCCGGACCCCATGAAGAGGTCCAGAACAATATCTCTGCGCCGTGAAGCGTCTTTCAAGACCTCGACGATCATGGCGACCGGCTTGACGGTCGGATGCATAGCCAGGTTATCGAGGCGGCCCTTGCCGAACGAGGTAGCCCCGGGAAAGACCCAGATATTGGACCTGTTTCGGCCATGCCGACCTAACTCGATATTGTTTTGGTGCGGCGCTTCGCCCTTTTTGAAAAGGAAAACCAGCTCATGTTGGGAACGATAAGGGTTGCCGAGCCCTGGCACGGTCTTGTTCCAAACAATGAGGTTGTTGAATTCGTCATACGCAGCCAGGCCGGCGTCGAGGAACTCCCTGATATGGCGATAGTCACCACAGATGTAGTGAAATGAGCCGTCCAGCGAATATTCCGCAAGGAGCTTGAAAACTGGCGTCAGAAAATCCTTGGCGAACGCCGCGTCGGACATCTCGCCATAGCCTTCTGCAAAGTCAGCATGTTTGATTTTGCCGCGCCCCTGAAAAAAGCGCGTTGGAAGATTCCATGGCGGATCGCTAAACACGACTGCGGCCCGTTCCTTGCCCATAAGCCTACTGACGTCATCCGGACTTTTGGCATCGCCGCAGACGAGGCGGTGTTGGCCGAGCTGCCAAAAGTCACCGAGCTGAGTGACAGTGTCCGAATTGGTTTCGGGAAGCTGATCCGCCGGATCACTTTCTGGGTCGATATGGTCACCGAAGAGGTTATCGATTTCTGCTGCTTCGAAGCCGGCAAAGAGGTCCCAGCCCTCGTTTGAGCTCTGAACAAGTGCATTCATCTCCGCCGTCAGAAGAACAGGTTCGAATGCCGAGTTGTCAGAAAGCTTATTGTCGTCGATGGCGTAGGCCCTGGCCTCCGTTTCCGAGAGGTGATCCAGCCTCACGACGGGCACCTCGGTCATGCCAAGTTCAATTGCTGCGGCAAGGCACGCATTGCCGGAAAAGACAATATTGCTTCTCACGCCCAACGGCTTGATAAATCCCCGGCGCTTGATCGATTGGGCGATCTGTTGCTTCTGCTTTTTGGAGTGCGGGCGCGTTGGGTTCGGATTTTCCTTCAGCGAGCCAACAGGAACCCACTCGCTGACTCCCCTGAACTCGTCTGGCGCCGCTGAAACACTTTTAGCTGCCTTTAATCTGCGTGTACTCATACGGGCATTCCTTCATTGCCAACGACATCGCAACAGCGCGTTTGCTAAAACGAACCGTGAGCTACATCTGCTATGAATTGGAAGAGTAAAATTCGCTGAAGGGTGCCCGCGCCCAATAAACCGATCCGAGTAGGGACCCTTTGAACGATAAGGTATGGAGCTAGAGAGCTTCAGACGCGACTGACAGCTTGATAAGGCGGTCGAGTGTGCCTTTGGATTTGCTGACGCCAAAGCCCTTTGGCAGTAAATCCTGATAGGCCTCTTCGATCTTTCCAATGAATACGGATGTCGCGCTTCGAGGCCCCTTTGGGCTCGGTGGCGGTCGGCCATAGAGTTTACGGTAGACCCGCAATATCTCAATAACGGCGCGGTCTCGTCTTTCTTTTGTAAGTCTCGGTTTGCGTGCGAGACGTATCGCTTCATCCAACAGAGGCTGAATCTGGCCGGGTGCCGGAGTTGCTCCGATCTGAACGGAGAACCCCGGCGGTGCTACTGCGACGATCAAGTCCCAGGCAGCTACGGTCTTCTCGGCCCAGGCCTTTTCCCAAAGGTATCCTCCCTCGGCGCTGTGCTGCAGCAATCGCTCTAGGGAGGGGATTGCAGCATTTGACGATCGCAACGTCTTTAGAATGAAACCGCTTTCGGTTCGCCGCACCTTCAGCCGACGAAGGCTGGCCTCATACATGCAGATTGGGCCATGCACGATCTGGGTGAGTTCTTCAGCCAGCCGGCAATCATTCGCTTCCTGCTTCAAGAAGTCTCGCACCTTGGCGCGAGCTTCACGCCTTCGGTTGGCGAGGCTGTTCTTCTCCTTCGGAATTTTATTGAGGTCTTGAGTCATCCGTCGATTATTGCAGCTCATCGCTGAAGCTCAAGGTGCCGAGCATGGGTGATCGCGACTGCGTCATTGCGAGCCAGTACAATGCTCGCTTCCAACCGCGAAGATGTGTTGTGAAAATCGATACAAGTGAGATGCATCAAGCGCGCCGATGCGGCTGAGTCACTGTCCGCATGCCTGCAGATAGCTCACATCCAGAGAAATATTACGCTGCTCAGTTGTGAAAATTACCCTGTTCCGATTCTCAGGGAAGCACTGCGGTTATGTTAGATTCTACGGCCTCTGCAGCACCCTTTAAGTCCTGGCTGACCCTAATTTTTGTGAATTACCCTGTTTTTTTCCGTGATAACCAGGGAAACTCCTGCGGAGACCCGTTAGCACATGACTACATGCACCACCAGCTTCAGCGCACCTCGTCGTCGCGCGATGTGGTGACAAGACGCGACGGATTGGCGGGACGATAGCGCACGCGCGGGATCACCTCGCCACGGGCTTTACGCGCCGCATATGACATCGGCGGCAGCGGCGCCGGGAATGCGGCCGCGAGCGATTGTGCCGGCGCTGTGCGCGTGCGGGTTTTCCCCCGCGCTGGCGCGGCAACGGGCGCCGCGATCGACATTTCGGCCTCATCATCGGCGGCCGCTACGGGCATCGGCATGGCGACCGGTGCGCTTGAGTCGGCATTGGCGAGCGCGACCGCCGTGGTGCCACGGCGCTTGGCGACATCATGATAACCGCGGGCATAAAGTCCAACCGCGCGATCGGCATTTCCCCCCGCCGCGCGATAGGCTCCAGCGAGATACTTCACCGCATAGGTCATATTCACGTCCGGATCCAACAACCCTGCGGCATCGCCACGATAACCCATCGCGCGCGCTGTCGCGAGACGGATCTGCATCATGCCGTAATTACCACGCGCCACCGCGCGCGGATTATAGCGGCTCTCGCGCATGATGATGCGATGAACCAAAGACTCCGGCAAACCGTGATTTGCAGCGTGTTTGGAGACGAGATCGGAATACGCGCCACTCTGCTGCGCTTGCGCGCCACTTTGGGCGAGAAGGATGGCCACAAAGGCTGCGGAAAGGGTGGTCAGGCGTCTCGCCGGGCAGCAGGCCATCGGAACTCCATAGCAAATTGATGGAGCGGCTTTGTTGCGGCGAAATGCGGCGATGATAGGACATCCCCGTGTTCCGAAGCGCCTCTCGGCGCTCCGAAACGCGGGAATAAGCCTTATTTTATGGGACTTACATCTTCAGCAGCTTTTTGGCGTTTCCGCTCAGCAGCTTAATTTTGTCTTCGTCCGATAGCGGTATTGTTTTGACCCATTCGGTTGCATCGCCATTGGCAACGAACGGCCAATCGACCGCGAATAAAATACGGTCGATACCCAGTTCCATCACCGTGCAGAGCAATGCGGGGTTGGAGAAGAAGCCACTGGTGGTGACGTAGAAGTGCTTCGTAAACACCTCGCGGAAATCTAAAGGCTTCTGCCCGGGCCGCGCGAGCGCGTGTTCGATGCGCCAGAGCAGGAATGGCAGCGTTTCGCCGAGGTGGCCCAGGATGATTTTTAACTTCGGATGTTCGTCGAACATGCCGGACAAAATCATCCGAATAGCGACGGTCGCGGTCTCGACCGTAAAGCCCCAGGCCGCGCGGATAACCATCGGAAAGTCTTTGATGTAGTCCTGGTAATAAGCGTCCATCACCTCCTGCATCGGCACCGCCGGATGCAGATAGATCGGCACGTCCAGCCGCTCGGCTTCTGCAAAGATCGGACGCAGGCGAATATCATCCATCCACACGCCGTCGGCGAGGCCGTGGATCATCGCGCCCTTGAAGCCATTGCGCACGCAGCGTTCGAGCTCGGCAGCCGCCGCCTGCGGGTCTGACGTCGGCAGGGCACAAAATCCCGCAAAGCGCGTCGGATGGCGCGCGATCGCTTCGGCCAGGCGGTCATTGACGCGCTTTGTCAGCGCAACGCCTTCAGCGCCCGACAGCAATTGAGCGGAGGGTGAGCCGTGGGACAAAACCTGAATGTCGATGCCGGCTTCGTCCATCTCGCGGATGCGCAAGTCACCGAGATCAAGCATCCGGCGCGTCTGTTCATTCGCCTGGGTGGCGCGGCCGATGCCGCCAAAGGTCGCGGATAATTCTTCGTCCCAATAATGCTCTTCGATCGCGATGATCGGGCAGTCCGGCATCTTGCGCATCAGTCGTCCCCACAGAATTTCTGCGGGTCTCTAGCACAAGGCGCGAGGATTGGCGTGGGGATTAGCGCGCTTTTTGCGCCTGCCGTTCGACATATTCGCGCAGGATGCGGACGTTGCGACGGTTGGCGCGCCAGAACACGTCGAACATGTCGCCGGCGATCGGCACCGCACCAATCACACCATCAATTGCGACGTTGCCCAGCATCCGCATCAAGATATGCCGCGGCACACCCATCTTGCGCGCTTCATTGACGATGTAGAGCGCAAGCCCTGTGGTGATGACATCGCCGATGCCCGGTGCCAGACCGATCAGACCATCGACGCCGAACCGCACCCGCGTGAAAGGGATGACAAATGCCGTGTCCAGGATCGTCGCCAGGCGATCAAGGCGCGCCAGACGCTGCGCATGGTTAGGCGCATCCGCAAAAGAACCACCAAAGGGGAAAGCCTGTGCTGTGCTCATGCGCCGCAAATGGGGATAAAATAGCGGCTTTCAAGATTTCGCCACAGCCCCGTAACGCTCCTAGAACATCGGATCTACGGACCAGAACAGCGTGTGTACGGCTGCGAGCACCCGTATTCCGGGCTAAATGCATGACGGAACTGTGAAATAGCTTTCCCTCCCGCCCCGCCGCCTCTAAAAGAACAAAACGGGAACTGAAAAGCGGATTGCAGGGAACCCGTCATGCCGCTGACCATTACGCAGAAACTCGAGATCCTCGCTGACGCCGCCAAGTACGATGCATCCTGCGCATCGTCGGGCGGCAAGAAGCGCAACGCCCGAGCGGGCGGCATCGGCTCGGTGACAGGCGCCGGCATCTGCCATGCCTATACACCAGACGGTCGCTGCGTCTCGCTCCTGAAAATCCTGCTGACCAATTTTTGCATCTACGATTGCGCCTATTGCGTCAGCCGGCGATCCAGCAATGTGCAGCGCGCGCGCTTCACTGTCGATGAAGTGGTGACGCTGACGCTCAACCTCTATCGGCGCAATTGCATCGAAGGCTTGTTCCTGTCCTCCGGCATTGCCCGGTCGGAAGACGACACCATGGCCGATCTCGTCCGCGTTGCCCGCACACTGCGCGAGCAGCATCAATTTCGCGGCTATATTCATCTCAAGACCATTCCCGGTGCCAGCGATGACCTGATCACCGAAGCCGGCCGCTATGCCGACCGGCTGTCGCTCAATGTCGAATTGCCGACCGATGCCGGCTTGCAGGATTTTGCGCCGGAGAAAAGCGCCGCCACCATTCGCAAGGGCATGGCGATGACGCGGTTGAAGATCGATGACGCGACCGAGGCCAAGAAGTCCGGCGTCGGCCGCATCGGCAAAGCCCGGCCGCCACGCTTTGCGCCCGCCGGTCAATCGACGCAGATGATCGTCGGCGCCGACGCCACGCCGGACAAGACTATCCTCAGCGCCACCACCAATCTTTACGCTTCGTACGCGCTGAAACGCGTTTATTACTCGGCCTTCTCGCCGACCGGGCATCCGTCGCAAAAGCTTGCCTCTTCCGCCCCGCCGCTTCTGCGCGAGCATCGGCTTTATCAGGCCGACTGGATGCTGCGCTTCTATGGCTTCGACCTGCCCGACCTGACCCGCGCGATGACCGATGGCATGCTCGATCTTGAGATTGATCCGAAGCTGGCTTTCGCGCTGGCGCATCGCGAGCAATTCCCTGTCGACATCAACACCGCCGGCCGCGAAATGCTGCTGCGGGTGCCGGGCCTCGGGCCGCGCAGTGTCGATCGCATCATTGCTTCGCGCCGATCCGGCGTGTTGCGGCTGGATGATATCGGCCGCCTCACCGGCGCTGTTGGGCGGGCGCGCAACTTCATCGTCACGCCGGACCATAGGCCACGCCATCTTGATCACGCGCAGCTGCGCGAGCGCTTCGTGCGCAAGGTGGCGCCCGCGCAACTGTCGCTATTCGGATAAGCACCATGTTTTCCGTGCCTGTCGATCCGGCTGCCGACGAGACTGCCTTTCGCACGATCGCCAAGGCGTGTCTGGCGCGTCGGCTGTCGCCGCACGACGTTGTCTTCACGACGCCAGATGCCGCCAGCCTGCTGCCGCCGTTGCCAATGTCAGAGACCGACACCAACATAGCCATCACCACGCCGCGCAGTTATTCGCAATTGATGCACAACGCCATCTGCCACAGCGCCGAAGACCGCTTCGCGCTGCTGTATGAAGTGTTGTGGCGCATCCTCAATGGCGAACGCGATCTGGCCGATCGCGCCAGCGACCGGGCGGTGTCGCGGCTGCTCGATTACAGCCACGCCGTTCGCCGCGACATTCATAAAATGCACGCCTTCCTGCGCTTCAAGGAGCAGCACCTGGATGGCCGCACCATCTTCACAGCCTGGTTCGAGCCGCATCATTACATTTTGAAACGTGCGATCCTGTTCTTTGTCGATCGCTTCGCCAGCATGGAATGGATGATCGCAACGCCGCGCGGCAGCGCCGCCTGGCAGGACGGCACGCTGACCTACGGGCCACCGGCGCCAAAGCCGGCCGAAACCAGCGACGCCGTGCTCGATGAATTGTGGCTGACCTATTATCGCTCCACGTTCAATCCGGCGCGCGTGAAGCTGAAGATGATGAGGCAGGAGATGCCGCGCTATTACTGGAACAACATGCCGGAGACTGCGCTTATTCCGTCGATGCTGCTCAAGGCAGAGGCGCGTGTCACCGGGATGCTGGACATGAAGGCCGATCAACCAGAATTATTCGCCGAACGGCTGGCCCGCCGCCAGAAAACGCCGATTGGGGAAGACCACGCCGAAGGCAGTCTCGCGGCGATGCGCAAGCAGGCCGACCATTGCACGCGCTGCCCGCTCTACAAGGATGCGACGCAGACCGTGTTCGGCGAAGGGCCGACCAGCGCGCCTGTTGTCTTTGTGGGAGAACAGCCGGGCGATCAGGAAGACCTTGCCGGCAAGCCGTTTGTCGGCCCGGCTGGTCAGTTGTTCGATCGTGCGCTGAAAGAAGCCGGGCTTGATCGCTCACGCGCTTATGTCACCAACTCCGTCAAGCATTTCAAGTTCGAGCCGCGCGGCAAGCGGCGTCTGCACAAGCGGCCCAATGCCGGCGAGATCCAAGCCTGCCGCTTCTGGCTGGATGGCGAACTCGACAGGATCAAGCCGGAGCTGGTCGTGGCTTTGGGCGCAACGGCGGCGCAGGCTTTGGCCCATCGCGCAGTCGCCGTCACCAAGGCGCGCGGACCATTCGCTTTCCCCAATCACAAGGGCTTCATCACCGTGCATCCCTCATTCCTGCTACGGGTGCCAGATGCTGAAAGCAAGGAGCGCGAATATCACGCCTTCTTGCGCGACCTGAAAAAGATCGGCGAACTGGCGCCGAGCATTCGCGCGTGAATGCGCGGCGTCTTCAGAGCCTGTCTTGAGAAGAATCGGTTTTGCCCTCAGAGCCTGACTCAAATTCATTGAGTGACTTCTGGCGCAGCCACACACCCCGCTCATCCCGGCGAAGGCCGGGATCCAGAGCCCCACATCTGCTGTCTTGGGCGAGATTCTGGATCCCGGCCTGCGCCGGGATGAGCGGGCGACAGTGGAGCATTTCGGTAACAGCAGGGCTTAGGCCAGGCTCTCAGGCTGACAGTACTGTCAACGCCTGAGGCAGGATGTCGTAACGCAGCGGCAGTTTTTCGCGCAGCAATTCTCCATCGGTCGCGGCCCAGGCGCGCGGTCGCTCGCGGCGAATGGTGACATGCCGCGCTGTCAGCGTGCGGATGCCGTCGGTGTCGTCATCGTTGCGCCAGGCGCCGGTCAAAAGATTGGCGCTTGCCTTCAGCTTGCTGAGCGCGCCGGCATTTTCGACGATGTGAATTTCCAGAATGCCTTCATCAAGGCGCTTGCGATGCCAGTCCGGCCCGAAGCGATTGTTGGTGACCAGCACCGCCAGCGCCTCGACGCGCTCGCTGTGGTCATCGATCTTGATATCCAGCGTGAAAGGATAGGTTCGTTGCAACGCGCGGATCGCGGCGATGCCGACGCCGATCATCCGGCCGAATTTGGTGCCGCGCACCTCTTCCCGAGCCCGCGCCATCTGGCTGAAAAAGCCAAGGCCCGAGAGCGAGTGAAACGTCCGGCCATTCAGCTGCGCAAGATCGATCACCCGGGGCTTGGCATCGCCCAAGGCCTCCACGGCGCGATGGACATTGAACGGCATGTTGAGATCGCGGCCGAGCAGATTGACGGTGCCGAATGGCAATACGCCAAGCGTCTTGCCGGAATTGGCCAGCATTCGCGCAGCGCAGCTGACCGAGCCATCGCCGCCACCGACGATGATGGTGGAATAGTCGCTTTTGGCCGCTTTGGAGATGGAGTCGATCAGGTCACGCGGCTTGAGCAGGAGGATATCGTCGCGGCGGCATCGGCCATCGAGCGAGGTGATCAACTCGTCGCGGACGCGCTCTGGCCCCGCGTCGATCAGCGTGCCGGCCCGCGCATTCAAGAGAACCAGTGTGTCGCCCATGCCAGCCCCTGCCGTCGCGGTAGCTCTAATTCCTGGAAGGCCAATTGGTTCATTAAACGATCAAACCAGGAAGAGGTCATGGCGACCCTCAAGCCCCCTCATGGCCGGTCAGTCGTCCTTTGGCTCGGTCATGTCAGCTCAGTCCGTTCCCGATTCTTCCATATGGAAACGATGCAACACGCGATGGAAGATGGGAACAAGTATGACGCTGGCGCCGATGATGATGACAAAGCCGGAGAAGACGGCAAACGCGCCGGAGAAGATCTTGCCGGCGAAGGTGCGGCTGTGCTCCACCGGCCCCATGCCGGACAGCACCATGGACGCGTTCACAAAGCCATCGACCGGACGCAGGCTCTCGAAATAGCCATAGCCCGCCATGCCGATGGCCAGGCTGAACAACATCAAGGCGCCCCAGACCGCGGCGGCAAGCCCCATCCGCGCGGCGAACCGCTTGCGCGAGATGACTTTGGCACGACCGCTTTCCAGCTTCCAGAGCTGGCGGTCCGGCGGCGCGTCGGATGCGATTTTGGTGGGCTTGCGCGCGGCAGATCTGGCCATGGGGCGGGTCCGGTTCGGCATGGCGCGATGATAAGGACCATCGTTCGCACGAGCGTGAATGCGGATGGCAGCTTTTTAAGAAGTGGAGCCTGCTCAGGCCGTGAGCGTGTCCTGCGGGATCGGGCGCGGCCGGCCATCATCGTCAATGGCGACAAAGGTGAAAGTGCCGTCCGTGACCTTCTCGCGATCCCGCGTCTTAAAGCGCACCGCGATCGCCTCGACCTCGATCGTCATCGAGGTGCGGCCGACCTTGGTGATCTCGGTATAGACTTCCAGCACGTCGCCGACCCGCACCGGCCGGTGAAAGGTCATGGCCTGGATCGCCACCGTCACCGCGCGGCCCTTGGCGCGATCGACCGCAGCAATCCCGCCGGCCTGGTCCATCCGCGACAACACCCAGCCGCCGAAGATGTCGCCATTGGCATTGGTGTCGGCCGGCATAGCGATCACGCGCACGGTCAATGTCCCGCGCGGTACAATCCCGCTCCCGGCACCTTCGCGATCAATCATCAGCAGCGACCTTTCCCGATTCTCTCATGACAACAGAATGCAGCATGCGGCCGACGGTCTGTGCAAGCGCAGCATTGGTGCAGAGGCAGAGGACGCTGCATCAGGCGTAATCACTGCAGCTTGCTCTGCGCGCCATCCGCGTTCGCTTTCGGTCACGCCGATGTGTTTGTCGTGATGTTTGCACAATGCGCAAATGACTGAATGTTCAAGATGAGAGAGCATGTCCTAAGACATTGTTGCGCAACGTTTTGATGCAGCCTTGTAGCTATGCCGCACCAGCGAAGCGGAAAGTGACACAGATAGGACACAAAAAATTGCAATACATGAAGCCATCATCGACAACGAAATGGGCGTCGGTGGCTGAGAGACTGGTTCGCGCTCCCCCCCAACAGAGAGAGGCGGCCATGGCTTCAAAAGACCCCTTCAATTTTGCTGATGCCGGATTCATCGTGCCGATCGTCTGCCTTGAGTGCGGCGGCAACGCGCATGTCATTCGTCGCGAGCCGCGCAATGGCATCGAGTTGCAGACATTCAAATGCACCGAATGCGGCACGGAAGAACAGCGGCAACGTGGCGCGGCTGAGAGCGATGAGTGCATTCAGCGCGAAGCCGAACAGCGCAGCGGCGTGCGTCCGCTGAGCAAGTAGAAAAGTAAGCTGGCAGCATCAGCCGCCAGCCTGATGCGGTTGTTGGTCCCGCGTTATTCCAGACCTTCCATGATCCTGATTTCCCGCTCGCAGCCATCGCCCAAAGCCTCCAGGGCTTCAGTATAGGCCGGGCTGTCATGCGCGGCCTTGGCGGCCTCAAGCGATTCAAACTCGATCACCACCGTGCGCTGGTTGATGCCGTGTTCGTAAACTTCTGCCGGCATGCCGCGCGCGAGGAAGCGCGCGCCGGCCGCGCTCAAGGCCGGTCCCGCCAGCTTCGAATAGGCGGCGACTTTCGCCTCGTCATTGATCTTATGATAGATGGAAACCCAGTAAGCCTTCGGCATTTTTTCTCCTCGCCAACAATGCGCGGCAGCATAATGGCTGGCCGCGCATAAGGCGAGTGAGGCCGCGCGTTATCGGCGCACTGGCCCCGTTTCAAACCACGGATAGGAGACCGGCGCCGCATAGGGCGCGGCCGGCGCATTGACGCGGGTGGCGGTCCAGACCCCGGCGCAGGTGCCGGACGGACCCTGCCCTGACCATTTACCGCCGCCCTGACGTGCCGACATCCGCCCGGTGCCGACAGCGACGCGCGGGCCGGCCACCGCCCGGATGGTGATGGCGCCCGAGCGCGACACCTGCCCGGTCAGCGTTGCCGGCCAGCCGCCGACATAGACCACTGACGGATGATAGACGCGCCCGCCGACGATCGACACCATCCAGCGGGTGGTGCCGCAATGATCGGGCGTGCGGGCGATGACGCTCCAGTTGCCGTCATAGGACGGGGCACGGGGCGCGGCTTCCGCGGGCAAACCCGTCAGGACGAAAGTGAAAGCCAGAGCGATGACATGGGACAATAAGCGAAGCGGCCGACAGCGGATCATGGATGCCTCCTGATTGCGATCCTTTATCTCCACCCGACCGGCTAGAACTGCATTGCCCGACCTCAAGTTCCGCCCGCGGCGTCCCCCGCCAGCTGAAAAAGCAGGCAACCGCCGCTCGCACCCTCGCCGCCCGTTAAATCGCCACCTCGCGCTTGGCCATGCCCTCATTGCCGAACACCCGCAGATAGCGATCGATGGTCGCCGCATTGCCGGTCGCCTTGTTCGGATTATCGGCAAGCTTGGCAGCCGGCCGGCCATCGGCTTCCGACACCTTGCAGACCAGCGAGATCGCCTTCAGCGCTGCATTGTAGCGCGGCGCGCAATCGCGAAAATCGTTGGTGAGATTGGTGCCCCAGCCGAGGCTCATCCGCACGCGGCCTTCGAAATGCCGGTAGGTCTCCTCGATGGTCTCGACGTCGAGCGCATCGGAAAACACCAGCAACTTATCGCGCGGGTCTTTGCCCTTGGCTTTCCACCAGGCGATGATCTGCTCACCGCCTTCGATCGGCGGTGCGGAGTCAGGACGAAAGCCCGTCCAGTCCGCCACCCAGTCCGGCGCATCGCGCAGAAACGAGGCGGTACCGAACGCATCCGGCAGCACCACCAGAAGATTGCCGCCGTAATATTTCTGCCAGTCCTGCAGCACGCGATACGGCGCCATCCGCAACGCTTCGTCTGTTGTCGCCAGCGCGCCCAGCACCATCGGCAATTCATGCGCATTGGTGCCGATGGCTTCGAGATCGTTATCCATCGCCAACAGCACGTTGCTGGTGCCGATCAGCGCGTCACCCAGCCCTTCCTTCAAAGCTTCGACGCACCAGCGCTGCCACAGAAAACTGTGTCGCCGCCGCGTGCCGAAATCCGAAATCTTCAAATCCGGCAACGCCGCCAGCCGCTGCACTTTCGACCACAGCTTGGCCTTGGCCCTCGCGTATAAAACATCGAGCTCAAACCGACCCCAGCCGCGCAACGCCGCGCGGGCGCGCAGCTCGTTGACGATGGCCAGCGCCGGAATTTCCCACATCGTGGTGTGGCTCCAGGGCCCGGCGAAATTCAAAATATACTGGCCGTCCTGCTTGCGCAGTTCGTATTCCGGCAGCTGGAAATTCTCCAGGAAGGCCAGAAAGTCCGGCGAGAAGATCTGCCGCCGGCCATAGAAGGTATTGCCGGCCAGCCAGATCATCTCCTTCTTGGAAAGACGGATCGTGCGCGCATGATCGAGCTGTTCGCGCAGCTCCGTCTCGTCGATCTCGTCGGCGAGACGGATATTCATCGACCGGTTGAGCAGTGTGAACTTGGCCGAGACGTCGGGGTAAAGCCCCTTGATCATCTGCAGCATCAGCAGCTTGTAAAAATCGGTGTCGAGCAGCGAGCGGATGATCGGGTCAAGCTTCCAGGAATGGTCGTAGACCCGTTTGGCGATATCCGTCTGCGTCGTCATGGAATGGTGAGCCGTGCCTTGCTGGCCCGCGCGGGGCCTCACGCCCCCAGCGGACGCGGGCGCACCCTATCGCAAACCCGCGGCCGGAACCAAGCCGGCGCCGTCAGGGCTCCACCCCCTGGATTTCTAGTTCTTAATCTTGTCCGCGAAATAGGCCAGTGTCTGCCGGTACACTTCCGACCTGTTCCACTCGCGCATCACGTCGAAATTCGGCGTGCCGAGGGTGAAGGGCTGGCCGGGCTTCCAGCCATTGGTCTTCAGCAGATTGGCGGTCGAGGCCAGCACGTCCGGCACCGAATGGCGCAGATCGACATGGCCGTTGCCATCGAAATCGACGCCGTATTTGATGTACGACGACGGCAGAAACTGGGTCTGGCCGATCTCGCCGGCATAGGCGCCGACCATGTCACGCACCGGCAAATCGCCGCGCTGGACGATCTGCAACGCCGCCATCAGCTCGCGCTGAAACAGCTCGGTGCGGCGGCAATCATGCGCCAGCGTCGCCAGCGTGCGGATCACCGGCAGCTTGCCCATATCGGCGCCGTTGTCGGTTTCCATGGTCCAGATCGCGACGATCAGCTCGGCCGGCACGCCGAAGCGCTGCTCCACCCGGCTGAGCGTCGAGCCGTGCCGGATCATCATCGCCTTGGCGCGCTTGATGCGGGCCGGGCCGACGCGCGAGGCGGCATATTGCTCGAAGGTCTTGCTGAAGGTGCCGCGCTGGCGCCGGTCGAAGGCCATCACCGCCGGATCATGGGTGACGCCGGCGAGCGTCTGCTGCAGGGTCTGCTGGGAGATGCCGCGGGCCTGCGCCTCGCGCGAGAATTCGGCGATGAATCTGTTGAAGTCGCCGCCGCATTGCGCGGCCGCGGCCGGCTCTACGGCGGAGAGGCCGATAACGCTGGCGGAGACAAGGCTGGCGAACAGGACGGCGGCAGAGCGGAACATGCGAATCCTCAAGGTATGGCCCTTCGGGAGGGCTTTATCGCATGAGGAATGCGGCAAAAGAAGTGAGGGGTGGTGTGGCCTCTCATCCCTCCCCTGCAAGGGGAGGGTCGGCGCGCATCGAACGCATGTGAGAGGCGTGACGGGGTGGGGTGAAATCTTTGCACGCACGCCCCACCCGTCTCTTCGCTCCGCTCAGAGCCACCCTCCCCTTACGCAAGTCGGATGTTTCCGACTTGCTAGTCGATGGCTGAAGTCGCGAACACGCGACTTCAGTGGGAGGGATAAGAAAGGCAGACATGCATCATCGCCCCTGTTGTTTAACGGCGCGGGGCACGCCGGCATTCCGATCCGTCCTTGCTCCCCTTCTTGAAAGAAGGGCGCGCGGAACGCCGGGCTTTCAGGCAAGCCCGCAGCCCCATGCGCAAGTGATAAAGAGCGCATGAGATTAGTCAGCACCACGAACCGCCGAGAGCGTCGGCGTTCCGCGCGCGGTGTGTGACGGTCTGCTCCTTCATCCCCGATGGACAATCCTCCACCGTATTTCCTGCCGGGCGGCCACGCCCGACGGGACAAAGGCTTGAACCGGTCATGAAGCGAGGTCACGTCCTCCCCGCGCCACAACCACCGCACCCCGCCCCGCGTCTCACGACGCTCATGACACGCCCCTTCAACGGGACGGGATGTGCAGAATATAGTCCTATTTTGGGAGGGGTGTCAAGAGGGTTCTGGGCCGTGCGTTAGCCTCGACGAATACGACCAACGACCGAGGTTCGCTCTCGGGTCGTGCAGGGCGCGGTCTTGGAAGTGCCAAAGGCAAGCCCTGTAGAACAGATTGCCTCCGACCGTTGCCGCTGATAACCGTCGACACGACGGTATTATTGGGGGGAAAATAATGAAGAAATCTCGCAGCCTGACCATTCGGCTGATTAAACGCGGAGTAAAAGAAGATGAGATTTTTAGAGACACGCAAGAGTTGGAAAAGATTGATTTGAAGTCGGGATTCGACTTTGAAGGCGCCGTCTACATCAAGCCGTCTAGAAGCAAAGCGCCAGCCTGGGTCAGCCTACTGAGTTCAGGAACGACGCGCCCAATCACAAAAGTATTTAGCGCCCAAGCCTCGGCTCTGCTTCTCGTCAAGACGCAAAAAGGAAAATTCGCAATATCGTTCGGTCATTCTTGGCAATGGCTAAATGAAAATTCGATCGAGCGAAGATTTGGACTGCTTGCTGCATTGAACTGCATCGAGGACGATCAAATCAAGTTGGTAGACGCGCAACAAATCGACTCTTTAGCGCTGAATCGACGCGCCCAAGCATCTCACAGTTCAGAACTCATTTCATTTGGTTTAGACATCCGCCGCGACCTAATGAAAGCAATCATCGGGCGCCCCAAATCGAAAGATGTCGGCAAGTCAATCATGGGAGCCGATGCGTTACGAATTACCTGTAGCATCGAGTTCAGCGATATTGGCAAAAAATGCAATCAGATGTTCGCCCTCTCGAAGAAGAAGGACTATCAAACCAACTATGGTTGGGTCGACAATATCGAGCTTGTAAAGGCACCCAATGCAAAAATGGATTTGGACGCGATCTTAGTCAAAGCGATAAACTCGGGCGAAACCGAGAGAATTTTCCTTGCGCCGCCAAGAATTCGGGACATAAACGCTGAAGAGGAATATCGATATCACTTCGATAAGGGCCTGGACGAAAATCGCGCGGACATTGAGTTTGAAGAATTTTTAGAAGGCATCAAAGGCAATCTCCCGATTGACCTGGACTTTCTAAAGCAACACAGAATTTCCGTCTTCGCTTCAGGCGGAAGCATCTCAATCGACACATTCAATATATACTCGTGTATCGTATTTGAGGCTATGAAAGATGGTCGCCTTTTCTGCTTAATCGACGGAGACTGGTATAGCGTATCCAAAGACCACGTGGAGTTCGTCAATAAGCGCGCAGCTCAAATTACTAAATCCACGATTAATTTGCCGAAGGCCAAGTTGAAAGAGAAAGAAGGCGACTACAACCTTCGTGCATCTCGGACCCTAAATGCGCTTTGCATGGATAAGAGGATGATTGGGTACGGGGGAGGCGCCAGCAAGATTGAAGTGTGCGACATCCTTACAAGCACACCAGCTTTTATTCACGTTAAAAGGGCAAGTAGTTCGCAATTACTGAGCCACCTTTTCAACCAAGGTGTGGTTTCTGGACAATCTCTTTTGGACGAAGACTTCCGAAAAGAGTGCACGAAAAAGGCTGATGCGGCGTATCACAAATTCTTCTCTACGCCGTACGACGCGGGAAAGGTGACGGTCACATTTGGAGTGATCTCGAAAAATGCAAAAAAACTACCGGAGGCCTTGCCGTTCTTCAGCAAACAGACACTAGTGAATGCAAGTGACCTACTTCGGAAGTTCAATTATAATGTAGAGCTGCATGGCATCGAGATTGCTTGATGCGCGAAACACACATTAATATGTAACGTCAGCGACTGGATTCCGGGCTCGCTTGCTTTGCAAGCGCCCCGGAATGACGGCGGAGGTTATCCGCCGCATCAAGCGGCGGACAATCACTCAGTATGCATTGGCGAGGCTTGTGTCCTCGACCGGGCCGAGCGCGCGACGCACGAATTGAACGATAGCGGTCCCTTGCGAGCGCGCCACTTGCTCTGCAGTGCTGCCGGTCTTTTCGTCGCTCCACACCGTCCAAACGGCCACCAGCCTTGGCATGACCTCAACAATTGCGGTGCAAAAGCTGGATGCCTTATCGCAGCCAATTTCTGTCTGACCCGGCTGGCGAGGCAGGTCCTTGATCTGGTCGTGCCTGCGTTCTTTGCCGACGGTCCAGTGATTGGACAGTAAGGACAGCTCATCGCTATCCATCAGGTCGAACTTATTCGGCAAGCGCGCGAGAAGGCCGCCCTCCTTGCCGGTACACAGCGCTTGTGACCATTTGCGACTCAGCAGAGGGCAGATTTTTAGCGAATCCAGATGCTCGCCCGTGGTTTGATATCGCGTAATGAGAAGGGCGAGCTTGTCCATCGGCATCGGATTGTTTGGATCTTGTGCCTTTTCTTTCAGTGTCTCCTTCAAGCTCTTTTCAGGCCGCGATGCACCCAGATCAAAAACATGCCCCGGCCCGCGCATGGCCACGGCCGGAATGACGAGATGATGTCCACCAATCCTGAAGTGAAGATCAGACGCCAGAAATTCTACATCAGGCGCGCGCGGTTTGTCGGAGCATCCGGCAACGGACAGCGCTAACACGACGAATGACAGAATGTGCAAGACGCTTTTCATCAGTCTTCCCGGCAGGCAACATCGCGACAACGTCGCGTGGAATATAGGGCAGTCATAAGAAATCAGCGAGATCGCTGGCCATCATGGCGCGCTGTCATCGCTCGCCTCCCCTCTCTCTGTCATCGCCCGCGAAGGCGGGCGATCCATCATCCAAAAGACGTAGATGCCCCGCCTGCGCGGGGCATGACAAAGGGAAACAGCGGCGCATGACAAAGAGGGAAGGCTGGATCCCGGCCTGCGCCGGGATGAGCGGTCTTTGTAAGACGCGCTTCGCGTTTTGCGCGGGGCTGACAGAGAGAAACGTGGAGCGTGACAGCGGCCAAGCCGCCTTTCGCTCACAGACACCGCTCTCTTGCAATTCGGCCTCGCATATTTTATGTCTCTGCCATCGCGCGGGCCTTTGCTGCTTGCGCCGTAAGCGTCTCACGTCAAGCAACGCACGAACCCGGTCCTTTGCACCGGCGACCTGCCGCGAAACATCTCCGGCAGGAACGATGCTTGATGCCAAGGACCTCGTCCCTACGAGACTGCTATGATACTTCCTTTCCTCTTTCGTCCGCGCAAGCTTCCCGCGCGTTTCTCGACCACGGTCATGCCACTGGTGTTGTCGTTGCTGATGACGTTCATCGTCTCGGCAATCTCCACCCTCAAGGGGCTCGGTCTGTCGGCAAGCTTTTTGCCGACATGGCTCGCGTCCTGGGGCATCTCGTGGCTTATCGCATTCCCCACTTTGCTTGCGCTGCTGCCGCTGGTCCGGCGGATCGTCGGCATCGTGTGCGAGACGCCGCGAACCTGACGCAACAAAAAACCCCGGCTTGCGCCGGGGCTTTTTTTTATTGAGGGCGGAGGACGCTCAGTTGTCGAGGAACGAGCGCAGCTTGCGCGACCTGGACGGATGCTTGAGCTTGCGCAACGCCTTGGCCTCGATCTGGCGGATACGTTCGCGCGTCACGCTGAATTGCTGGCCGACTTCCTCCAGGGTGTGATCGGTATTCATGCCGATGCCGAAGCGCATGCGCAGCACGCGCTCCTCGCGCGGGGTGAGCGAGGCCAAAACGCGCGTCGTCGTCTCGCGCAGGTTGGACTGGATCGCCGCATCGATCGGCAAAATCGCGTTCTTGTCCTCGATGAAATCGCCGAGATGCGAATCCTCCTCGTCGCCGATCGGCGTTTCGAGCGAGAGCGGCTCCTTGGCGATCTTGAGAACCTTGCGCACCTTTTCCAGCGGCATGCCAAGCTTTTCGGCCAGCTCCTCGGGCGTCGGCTCTCTGCCGATCTCGTTGAGCATCTGCCGCGACGTGCGCACGATCTTGTTGATCGTCTCGATCATGTGCACGGGAATGCGGATGGTGCGGGCTTGGTCGGCGATCGAACGGGTGATCGCCTGCCGGATCCACCAGGTGGCGTAGGTCGAGAATTTGTAGCCACGGCGATATTCGAATTTATCGACCGCTTTCATGAGGCCGATATTGCCTTCCTGGATCAGATCGAGGAACTGCAGGCCGCGATTGGTGTATTTCTTTGCGATCGAGATGACGAGGCGCAGGTTGGCCTCCACCATTTCCTTCTTCGCTTGGCGGGCTTCGCGCTCGCCCTTCTGCACCGAATGCACGATCTTGCGGAATTCACCGATCTCGAGGCCGGTCTCGGCCGCCAGCGTGTGAATGCTGCCGCGCAGGTCCTTCACCTTCTCCTTGTCCTTGGCGACAAGGTTCTTCCAGCCCTTGGCGGACAGCTTCGACACGCGGTTGAGCCAGCGCGGATCAAGCTCGGAGCCGAAATAGTTTTTCAGAAAGTCATCGCGGGCAACGCCATGGCTTTCGGCCAGCCGCATCATCCGGCCTTCGAGGCCGACAAGGCGCTTGTTGATCTCGTACAGCTGATCGACGAGTGAATCGATGCGCGCCTGGTTGAGGCGCAGCGACTTCACCGCGGTGATGATCTCGTCCTTCAGCTTCTTGTATTTGCGCTCCTGCGACGGCGACAGCGAATCCGACTTCAGCCGCAGTTCGATGTCCTGCTCCTGCAGCTTGCGCAGGCGCTTGTATTCGTTGGCGACGGTGTCGAAGGTTTCCAGCACCTTCGGCTTCAGCTCGGTCTCGATCGCGGCCAGCGACATCGAGTTCTCGAACTCGTCGTCGTCGTCCATGTCGGCTTCCGCCGCGAGTTCGGCCGGGTCCTTCTCGCCGCCATCGGCGACGCTGGGCGAGGCCTTGAACGGGGTGCCCTGCGCCGGTCCGCTGCCGCCGGTGGCGGCATTGGCCTGCGCGAATTCATTGCCCGGCAGCGGCTTGCCGTCGGGACCGACCGGCGCCGGGATCTTGGCGTCGGGGCCGGCATAGGTGGCTTCGAGATCGATGATGTCGCGCAGGAACACGCGGCCTTCATTGAGCTCGTCGCGCCAGATGATGATGGCCTGGAAGGTCAGCGGGCTTTCGCAGAGGCCTGCGATCATCGCCTCGCGGCCAGCCTCGATGCGCTTGGCGATGGCGATTTCGCCCTCGCGCGACAGAAGCTCGACCGAGCCCATCTCGCGCAGATACATGCGCACGGGGTCGTCGGTGCGTTCGGACGGCTCTTTCTTCTCGGTCGTCGCCAGCGGTTTGGCGGTGACTTCGACGAGCTCACCGCCCTCGTCGTCATCGTCCTCTTCCTTCTCGGCGTCCTCGTCGGCGGCTTCCTCATTCTCGATGACGTTGATGCCCATTTCCGAGAGCATCGACATCACGTCCTCGATCTGTTCGGGCGAGGTCGAATCCGAGGGCAGCACCTCGTTCAGCTGGTCGAAGGTGACATAGCCGCGCTTCTTGGCCTGCTTGATCATCTTGCGGACGGCAGCGTCCGACAGATCGAGCAAGGGCAGCGGCGTATCGGGCGCAGACTCGGCGTCCTTGTCGGCCGCCTCATCCTTGGGCTGGCCGGCCTTGGCTTTCACGGCCTCCTTCTCGGAGACAGCCTTGACGGCGGATTTCTGGGCAGGGCGGGCAGGCTCAGGACGCTCAGGCGCCTTCGCAGCGGATTTGGCGTTGACTTTCACTGGTTCCTTCACTGGTTCTTTGGCAGGCGCAGGCTTCGACTTCGACGCGGCCTTGCTGGTGACAGCATTGCCGGTCGCGGCCTTGACCAGCGTTTTGACGGCCTTCTTGATGGAAGGCTTAACTTTGGCCGCCGTCTTGCTGGTCGCGCTCTTGCTCGCCATGTAGTTCTCTCCCGCAGCGGGGTTCCCCCCGCCGTTTCGACAACCCCTACCCTATAGCGAGAGACTCTCATTATACGCTGAGTCCACCCGCCAGGGGTGCCGAATCAATACACCGACTGTCGCCGGGGTCCCGTTAAGTGGGGATTAACCCTATAAGGAACCCGCATAATCGTTAAAAATGCCCCGGAGCGGGGCAAACCTCAATGCCGCCCTGAGGGAACTTGCCCCGGCAGCACTCTCAAGACCTCCTGACGGATCGTCCGGACGACGCCCCAAAGCCCTCAATCAGCGCCTCTGTACCCTCAAGGGCTGCGAGCCTGTTCTGAACATCCCGGATCCAGGCGAAATTGGCTTCGCTGGGATCATCCCCAAGCGCGCGCTCTGCGTCTTTCAGCTCCCTATTTAACGTGCGCGTCTTGCGATGCAAGGTAACGATATGCGCCCACCATTGAGAAACATCGGTTTCTGCGGCTCCGGCGCGGGCCGGCCAGTCGGAATGATGGGTGATGGCGCCGCTCACCCGCGCCAAAAGCGGTTCCAGCCCCCGCGCCGCCAGCGCGTCTTTCAGCGTGCCGCTATCGATCGACACCTCGCCGGACGCTGTTTCCAGCACCGCCCGGCGCAGCTGGTCGGCATCGGGATGCATCAGCTCCAGCTCGGCGAATTCCTCGAGATGATGCTCCAAAAGCCAGGGATGCTCGACCACCGCAGTCAGGATCAGCGCCTCGCGCGGCGCCATGGCGCTCCGATGGCCACGCACCAGCGAACTTTGGCCGATGCGCGGTGACGGCGACGCGAAAGGATCGATTTCCGGAGGCTGACCGTTTCGCCAGCGGCCGCGATTGCCGCCGCCCCCACCGCCTGCGGAGCGCCGACCAGCCGTCTCGTAACGCCGGCCGCGCTCGAAGCCCTGGCCCTGCGGCATGAACAAGGCCCGCACGCGGGCATCGAAATCCTGCTTGTAATATTTCCGCACGCTCTCATTGGCGATGCTGTTGAGCAATTCGCCGATCCGCGCTTCCAGCGCCGCACGGCGCTCGGGCGTGGCAAAGGACGCAGCTTCGGTCTCGCGCATCCAGAGGATATCGGCGAGCGGACGGGCGCTATTCAGCACCTCTTCCATCGCCGCGCGGCCACCGGCGCGGATGAGATCGTCAGGGTCCTGCCCTTCCGGCAGCATGGCAAAGGACAGGCTTTTGCCCGGCGCCAGTTTCGGCAAAGCCAGATCGACAGCGCGATACGCGGCTCTGCGGCCGGCCTTGTCACCGTCAAAGCAAAGCGTCGGCTCATCGGCGATGCGCCAGAGCAGGCCCAGTTGCTCCTCCGTCAGTGCGGTGCCGAGCGGCGCCACCGCGCCTTCAAAGCCTGCCGTCACCATCGCGATCACATCGACATAGCCTTCGACGACGATCAGCGCCTTGCCGTTATGCACGGCCTGCCGCGCCTTGGCGCCGTTGAACAGGATCGAGCCTTTGTGAAACAGCGTCGTTTCGGGCGAATTGAGATATTTCGCCTGCGCATCGGCGCTGAGCGCACGGCCGCCAAAGGCGATCAGCCGACCGCGCCAATCCGGGATCGGAAACATCACGCGATCGCGGAAGCGATCATACGGCACCGGAATATCGTCACCGGCAATGGTCAGGCCGGCTTCGATCATGTCCTCGACCGGAATGCCCTGATTGCCGAGATGCTCTTTCAGCGCAAAGCGATCGGCCGGCGCATAGCCCATGCGAAAGCGCATCTGCGTCTCGGGGCCGAGCCCGCGATCGGCGAGATAGCCGCGCGCTTTGGCGCCGGCCCGCGATTGCAGACTGCTTTCGAAGAACTGCGCGGCGAGTTCGATCACCTCGTGCAAGGTCTTGCGGCGTTGCTCGCGCACCACCTCCTCGCGGGTGGCCTTCGGCATCGGCACGCCGGCCATGGCGGCGAGCCGCTCGACCGCTTCGGGGAAGGCGACGCCTTCCGTCATCATCACGAAATCGAAGATCGAGCCGTTCTTGCCGGAGGAAAAATCGAACCAGGCCTGCTTCTGGTCATTGACGTAGAAGGACGGCGTCTTTTCCTGATTGAACGGCGACAGTCCGCGCCACTCCCGCCCGGCCTTTTTCAGCTTCACGCGCCGACCCACCACCTCCGACACCGGAAGGCGTTCGCGGAGTTCCTCCAGGAATTGGGGTGAGAAGCGCATGAGTTGCTATAGCCAATCGGCGACAGAAATTGGATAGCCGACCGGCATAGGTGGGGTTTGAATGGGCCGGTTGCCTCGGGAATCCCGGCGTTACTTGGTTTTGTCCACAGCGAATTTACACCCTTGCAATTTTATATACGATTGTATATACAAATATCGAGATAAAAAATGGATCTGGCGGTCAAGGGCTTCCAATGGGACCCTGCCAAGAACCTGGCCAACCTCGAAAAACATGGCATCGATTTCGAGGATGCAAAGCAGATTTTTTATGGCCCGATCGCCGTCAGCCAATCCCATCACCCGGATGAGCCGCGGTGGATCGCGATTGGTGAACTGCAAGCGCGGCTGATTGCCGTGGTCTTTACCTATCGCGACGGTGACATCCGCATCATTTCTGCACGGCGAGCGAGAAAAAATGAAGAACGAGCGTATCGTGACACGAAAATGGGGTGACCGACGGCGCGGCAAAACAGACCTCGCGCGTCTCGATGCGCTGACGGATGAGGACATCGACGCTGCGATCGCCGACGATCCGGACTGGGCTGATTTCAAGGACGTCGACTGGTCACAAGCCACCCTTGTTCTGCCAAAAAAGACCGCGATCTCGATCCGCCTCGATGACGATGTGCTGGATTACTTCAAGACGGCTGGTCCGGGTTACCAGCGGCGCATCAATGCAGTGTTGCGGAGCTATATGAACGCTGCGCTGAAAGGAAAAAAGCGAGCGTAGCGCCATGACGACAATCGACGAAAACACTGTCCGCGATGCCTGGGACCGCAACGCCGATGTGTGGGTGGACCGCGTGCGGGCCGGCATGGATCTTTACCGCGAGGCCTTCAACACGCCGAGCTTCCTGAAGATCCTGCCGGATCTCAGCGGCAAGGCTGTCATCGATCTTGGCTGTGGTGAGGGCGCCAATACCCGGCTGCTGGCAAAGCGCGGCGCAAGGATGAGCGGCATCGATCTGTCGCCAAAGATGATTGAGGCGGCGCAGCAGGCCGAGCAGCAGGAGCCACTCGGCATCACCTACGAGGTCGCCTCCTATTCCTCGCGCACGCCCTTCGCCGATGGCAGCTTCGACGCCGCGGTGTCGTTCATGGCGTTGATGGACAGTCCCGATTTCAAAGCAGCTTCGCGCGAAGCGTTTCGATTGCTGAAGCCGGGCGCGCCGTTCTTCTTCAGCGTGCTGCATCCGTGTTTCGTTACGCCCGGCATCCGCTGGCTGAAGGACGACGACGGACGGGAAACGGGCCTTGTGGTCGGCGGCTATTTCGACGAAGGCTCCTTCATCGATCGCTGGCGCTTCAGCAAGGACCCTGATGCCGAACGGTTCGAGAAATTCGAAGTGCCGCGCTTCCCGCGCCGGATCGAAACCTATGTCAGCGGACTACTGGAAGCGGGCTTTCGCATCACCGGCCTGATCGAACCGCGACCGACCGAGGAGATGGCAAAAGCGCATCCCTGGCTGCGGCGCTGGCGTGAGCACGCCGCGATCTTTCTTTATTTTTCGGCGCAAAAGCCGGCGTGAATCAAGCCGCCTCCAGTTCCTTCACCTCGTCGGTGTAGACCTCAAACCGCGTCAGCGTCGTGTTGCCGAACGAGTTCGACAGCGGCACGTCGGCGGCATCGCGGCCGCGCGCGATCAGGATGCGGCCTATGCGCGGAATGTTGTGCCGCGCATCGAAGGTGTACCAGGTGCCGGACAGATAAACCTCGAACCAGGCCGAGAAATCCATCGGATCATCGACCGGCGGCACGCCGATATCGCCAAGATAGCCGGTGCAATACCGCGCCGGAATATTCATGCATCGGCACAACGTCACCGCCAGATGCGCGAAGTCGCGGCACACGCCCTGCCGCTCCTCATGCACCGAATGCGCGCTCTTGGTCGGCGCCGCGAAATGATAGCCGAAGGTCAGGTGGTTATGCACGTAATCGCAGATCGCCTGCACGCGCTCCCAGCCGGGTTTGGTATCCTTGAACAACGACCAGGCCAGATCGCTCAGCTTGTCGGTCTCGCAATAACGCGAGCCCATCAGATAAAGGAGGCATTCATCCGGCAGATGCTCGATCGGCAATTGCATCGCCGTCGGCACCACCGCGTCCGGCAGGCCGGAATCGCGCACCAAGGCGCGGCATGAGATAACGGCGCCGCCGGCCGGCAGCAGCAGCCGTCCGCAGATATTGCCGAAGCTGTCGCGATAAGTGCTGATCGGCGTTGAAGGATTGGTGCTGATGACTTCGGCGCCGACAATGTCGGCATGCCGCGATGGATGCACATTGAGCATGATGACCATCGGCGTCGGTGCAGCCGCGCCATAGCCGATGTCGTAACCGATCTTGATCTGCATGCCGCCCAATCCCCGTTTTTCGTCCTGGCAAATCAATGCGTGCTGTTAATTCGCGTTCCGCCGCTCCCCAGCGGCTTCTGATGTATTTGTGAGCAATACCGCTCTACGCGCCGGCCTCCGCCACCACGCTGATATTGACCTTCATGTTCAGATGATCGGAGGCTGCGCCATTGAACGAGCCCCAGAGCGGCACCGCCTGCCGCGGTTCTCTGGCGATCGCGACGCGAATGAGATCGCGATTGCCGACAATGCCGTTGGTCGGATCGAATTCCACCCAGCCGGCGCTCGGCAGATAGACCTGCACCCAGGCATGGGTGGAGCCGCCGCCGAGGCGCTCCGGCCCCGCGCCGCGCACATGCAGATAGCCCGACACGAAGCGCGCCGCGTAACCCAGCGAGCGCACCGCCTCCATCATGAATAATGCGAAATCACGGCAGGTACCCATGCCGGTCTGCAACGTCTGCAACGGATCCTGCACGCCGGCTTCATAGCGGCGGCGATAGATGAAATCGCGCTTGATCGCGAAGGTGATGTCGGTGAGCAGATCCTGCGTGAGGGTCGGGCCGTCGCCGCGCACGAATTGCCGGGCCCATAACTCGATCTTGCGATCGGGATCGGGAAAAGCGCGCCGCATCGATGGCGCAAGATCGGGCAGTTCCTCGTCGTCATAGGCGAAGGGATGCAGGAAAGCATAATCCTCCGGCGACAGATGCAGGCCCTTCACCGGCCGGTGATCGACTTTGACCTTGCTGTCGAAAATCAGCCGCTCGGAGCGCGTGTCGAAATTGACGATGCCGACGGTGTTGCCGAAGACATCGCGGATCCAGCGGATCGAACTCGGCGTCGGCTCGATCGTCAACGTCTCGCCGATCAGCCGCAGGTCATGGCCATCGCGTGGCCGCAGCATGAGCCGGTGCTCGCCGAAGCCGACAGGCCGGGCATAGCGATATTCGGTCCGATGATGGATGGTCAGGATCGGCATGGCGGTCCAGCTTTTTGGCTCTCTACATTAGAGCATGATGTCGTCCGAAAACCGCTTCACACTTTTCGGCATCATGCTCTAGTTCTGATCAAAGCAAGAATCGTGGCAGTTTCCGTGAGATGAGCGAACAGCGAATGATCGGCTGATGTTCCAGGAATGATGATGCTTTTCTGCCTCCCGAACTGTTCAAATTGTGAGCAAATCGCGCGAAATGGCGAGGCGCGGTCATGATCAAGTTGCTGTCGCCCGCTGATCCGCAGGCCGTCGTGACGCTGGACGGCGATCCCGCCTCGCCTTTCGTCCTGGTCGCCGATCATGCCGGCCGCCGCATCCCCGAGCAGCTCGGCGATCTTGGCGTCTCGGAAGCCGAGCGCCGCCGGCATATCGCCTGGGATGTCGGCATCGAGCCCGTCACACGGATGATGGCAGCGGAGCTGCGCGCGCCGGCGATCATGCAGCCCTATTCGCGGCTGGTGATCGATTGCAACCGGCCATTCCAGGCGCCAAGCTCGATCGCGCCGCTGAGCGAAGACACGCCGGTGCCCGGCAATGTCAATCTGACCGCCGACGAGATCGCGGCGCGTCAGCGCGAGATTTTCGCGCCCTATCATGCAGCGATCACCGCCGAACTCGATCGCCGCGAAAAGGAGGGCCAGCCGACCTTCCTGGTGGCGATGCATTCCTTCACGCCGGTCTATAAGGGCGTGACGCGGCCCTGGCATTCGGGCGTGCTCTATAATCGCGACTCGCGTTTCGCCGCTTTCGTGCTGCGGCTGCTGCGCGAAGACGACGCGATGACCGTCGGCGATAACGAGCCTTACACGGTCAGCGACGACACCGATTACACGATCCCGGTGCATGGCGAGCAGCGCGGGCTGCCGCATGTCGCGATCGAGATCCGTCATGATCTGATCGAGACGGACGCCGATCAGCGCGACTGGGCGCAGCGCGTCTGCAGGATTTTGCGCGAGGCAAAACGGTTGCGCGATGAGAGCTACGGCGTCGGCTGAGGAAGACGATTATTCCGGCAGCGCCGACGCATAACCGAAGCGGTCGAAGTCTTTTTCAAACGCCCGGTAGACGCGCTTCGCTAGCGCATCGTCGAAATAATCGCGGCATTGCGAGCGTTTCGAGACATTCATCGTGCTCTTGCCGACATCCTGCGAAGCATCCTGGCCGACATGCGCCAGCACCTGCCGATAATCCTGCGCAAAGTTCTCGGCCTTGCCTATCAGATCAAGCTTGAGGCCGGGCAGCGTGATCAGATCATCCTGCAAGGCCCAATGCGGATCGATACGCTTGTCGCAGGTGGCGATCGCCATCTCGACAAAGACCGGAAATGGCAGCACCGCATCGCGGCCGACCGGCAAGGAGCGATCGGCCATCTTGCGATAGGCCAGATAGATATTCACGAAGGGATCGCCGCCGACCAGCGGCCGGTTCTGGAATTTATCGGCCCAGCACGACACCAGCCGCTCATAGGGATTGCGCACAAAGGAAAAGCGCAAGGCGTCGGGCGCGATCGCCAATTGATAGAAGGCGGTGACGCCGACCTCGCTGGGGCTGAGAAGGCCCGATTGCCGGCGCCGATGTACCGCCTGCAGGTCCTCGGCGTTACCCTTGGCCAGCCGGCTCAGCGATTTCTTGATGGTGCTGGAGGCGGCCTTCGGCACGCCGACATAGATCAGCCGGTGATCGGGCACGACATCGATCAGCGCATTGGGGTGGTAGCCCTGCGTCATCAGGTCGGCAAAGAAGCGATAGGCGATCGGATGCGTCAGACGGGCGGGCGCTGCCCGCAGGCGCCAGCGCAGCGCCAGCCGGTAGGCCCGAAAGAAACGCTTGGTCCGCTGCATCGCCCGTCAAATACCCGTTCCGGCCCCCTCGATCCCCGATCGGGCAGGCGCTTGTGACATACCGAACCGGGTCTCTAACAGTTTAAATTTCTGTGTTGCAATGCAGCAGCGGGTATGGTCGATGAGCCCGCCCGGCTTCGGGCGTCCCTTTTTGTGACGCCTTGCGGAGATGAGGCGCCCGTCAACGGTATCGACCGGCTCCCACCAAGGGAACCGGCAGGAGCAGTGAATGGACTTGTCTAAAATTTCATCGGGCAAAAACCCGCCGAAGGATCTCCATGCGGTGATCGAAATCCCGCTGGGCGGCGTTCCGGTGAAGTACGAGATCGACAAAAGCTCCGGCGCCTTGTTCGTCGATCGCTTCCTGCACACGGCGATGTTCTACCCGAGCAATTACGGCTTCATCCCGCATACGCTGTCGGCCGATGGCGATCCGTGCGACATCATGGTGGTCAGCCAGCATCCGGTGGTGCCTGGCGCGGTGATCCGCTGCCGCCCTGTCGGCGCGCTGCTGATGGAAGACGAAGCCGGCGGCGATGAAAAGATTCTGGCGGTGCCGGTGGATGCCCTGCATCCCTTCTATGCCGGCGTGCAAAGCTACAAGGACCTGCCGCAGATCATGTGCGAGCAGATCGCCCACTTCTTCCAGCACTACAAGGATCTGGAAAAGGGCAAGTGGGTGACGATCGTCAAATGGCTGGATGCCGAGGGCGCCGAACAGCTGGTGATCGACGGCATCGAGCGGGCCAAGAAGAACAAGGCTTGATCGGACCAAGTTCGGGCCGCCCGTTGATCGAGGCGGCCCGTCTGTTTTTTTGATTAGTTCGTCTGGCCGGAATTGCAGCGCGCCAATTGCGCCAGCGCATCGCCAAGGCCGGTCAGCTGCATCTGATACTGCCGGCCGGCCACGTCGATCGTCAGCGCCTGATCGCTGAGTTTCGACATCAGGTCGCGCGCCTGCGGCCCGTTCGGATCGGTCGACGACCAGGCCGGGCCTTCGACCAGCGTCTTCACTACACCCACCGTCTCGCCGGCCTGTTTGAAGGTCATGTCGCCCGCATCACCGGGGGCCGGCGGCTTCTGCTGATCGACCACCAGCACCACCGCTTCCGGACCACTGCGCACGAAGGTGAGCACGAATGTGTGCGGGTCCTGCGACGGCTTGCCGGTGGAACACACCCGCGCGCCATTGGGATGCACGCGCAACTCGGTGAGCCAGCCGCCCGGAGTTTTCCAGGATTGCGTCAGCGCGCCCTGCGCCGACGCAGCTGCGACAGACAGCGCACTCGCCCCCAACAACGTCAACATCACAAGCAACGGCCGGCTGGTCATAACTTCCCTCTTTCAGGTCCCGCCGCATGCTTGCGTTGTCGCGTTTTCTTCACGCAAACCGGTACCCACTTTACGCGAAACGCTTCTAACGCGCAGACCTATAGAAATTAATCGTCCATCGCTGACAATTTGAATGACAGCGCGAGTGGCTTGCGGGCGGGCTGGACTCAGCCGCCGAGCTTGGCTTTGACCATGCCGCTGGCCTTGCCGAAATCCATCTGGCCGGCGAACTTGGTTTTCAGGATGCCGACAACCTTGCCCATGTCCTTCATGGCCGAGGCGCCGGTTTCGGCGATGGCAGCATCGATGGCGGCGGTCATCTCGGCTTCCGACATCTGCTTGGGCAGATAGGCGGAGATGATGGCGATTTCCTCGCCTTCCTGCTGCGCCAGTTCCGGGCGGCCGCCCTTCTCGTACAACTCCTTGGATTCTTGCCGCTGCTTGATCATCTTCTGCAGCACCGGGAGGAGATCGGCATCGCTCAGCGTCTTGCCTGAGGCCCGCGCCTCGATATCGGCATTCTTGAAGGTGGAATTGACCAGCCGCAGCGTCGAGATCGTGCGCTCGTCCTTGGCCTTCATCGCCTCTTTCAGGGCGTTATTGATGTCGTCGCGCAGCATATGAAGACCTCTTGTCAGTTAGGTACAGCGCGCGGTCCGAACAGAATGACCGCGGCGCCCAGAATACAGATCACAGCACCGACGCTGTCCCAGCGGTCGGGCCGCACGCCCTCCACCATCCACAGCCAGGTCAGCGAGGCGGCGATATAGACCCCGCCATAGGCCGCATAGGCCCGGCCGGCAAAGGCAGCATCCACCAGCGTCAGGAGATAGGCGAACAGCATCAGAAATGCCACGCCCGGAACCAGCCACCAGACCGGCTTGTCCAGCCGCAACCAGCCCCAGAATGCGAAACAGCCCGCAATTTCGGCCAAAGCCGCGCCTATATACACAAACATCGACATCAAGCGCTGTCCCGTTATTGGCTTTCCCGCCACATCGGATTATTGAGGCCGCTTATGAGCACATTACACGATTCCGGATGGGACGAGCCGAAGGCGACGGCCCTGCTGGTGCTGGCTGACGGCACCATTCTCGAAGGCCAGGGCCTCGGAGCCACCGGCTCCGCCGTTGGCGAGGTCTGTTTCAACACCGCGATGACGGGCTATGAGGAGATCCTGACCGATCCCTCCTATGCCGGCCAGATCATCACCTTCACCTTCCCGCATATCGGCAATGTCGGCGCCAATGACGACGACATCGAAACGGTGAATATGGCGGCGACGCCGGGCGCCCGCGGCGTGCTGCTGCATTCGGCGATCACCAATCCGTCCAATTACCGCTCCACCCGCCATCTCGACCAGTGGCTGCGCGCCCGCGGCATTGTCGGCCTCGCCGGCATCGACACCCGCGCGCTGACGGCACTGATCCGTGAGAAGGGCATGCCGAATGCCGTGATCGCCCATGAGCCATCCGGTAAATTCGACGTCGAGGCGCTGAAGAAGGAAGCGCGCGAATGGCCGGGTCTCGAGGGCATGGACCTCGTGCCGATGGTCACAAGCGCCCAGCGCTTTTCCTGGGACGAGACCGAGTGGGTCTGGAACGAGGGCTATTCGCGGGTCGAGAACCCGGAATTCCACGTCGTCGCCATCGATTACGGCGTCAAGCGCAACATCCTGCGCCTGCTCGCCACGCAGGGCTGCAAGATCACCGTGGTGCCGGCCCAGACTTCGGCCGAAGACATCATGGCGCTGAAGCCCGATGGCGTGTTCCTCTCCAACGGCCCCGGCGATCCGGCGGCCACCGGCGCATATGCCGTGCCGGTCATCCGCGCCATGATCGAGCAGAGCCTGCCGACCTTCGGAATCTGCCTTGGCCACCAGATGCTCGGCCTCGCACTCGGCGGCAAGACCATGAAGATGCATCAGGGCCATCACGGCGCCAATCATCCGGTCAAGGATCTGACCACCGGCAAGGTCGAGATCACCTCGATGAATCACGGCTTCGCGGTCGACAAGGACTCGCTGCCGGGCAATGTCGAGCAGACGCATATCTCGCTGTTCGACGGCTCCAATTGCGGCATCGCGCTAAAGGACAAGCCGGTGTTTTCCGTGCAGTACCATCCGGAAGCCTCGCCCGGCCCGCGCGACAGCCACTATCTGTTCAAGCGCTTCGTCGAATTGATGCGCGAGCACAAGCGCAAGGCGGCTTAGAGCGAGGCGGCTTGACCAATGTCAGTGTCATGCGCGGACTTGATCCGCGCATCCATCTTCTTCGTTTGATGGATGGCCGGGTCAAGCCCGGCCATGACCCATATGCTTCGCCCCATCCGGGCTACGCAGTTGCATCAGGAACAGGGCGCACCGCACCGGCGTTTGATTAGCATCGTCCTCAACGCTGGCGCGCTTTCATGGTCACGTCCGACACCAAAACTTTTCAGTTCGCCGACGACGGCACCATTCCCAACAATTCGCTGCCGCTGGTGCTCTATCCGAAGGCGTTCAAGCTGGCCGGCGCCGACGATCCGGCCGCTGTGATCGAACAGACCTTCGAGAAGCACGGCTGGGGCGACAGCTGGCGCAACGGCATCTATCCTTACGCGCATTATCATTCGAGCATTCACGAGGCGCTGGCCGTGGCCAAAGGCCGCGCGCGCATCCGCTTCGGCGGCAATGACGGCGAGGAGATCGATATCGAAGCCGGCGATGCCGTGGTGCTGCCGGCCGGCACCGGCCATCATGGGCTGTGGACGTCATCGGACTTTGTGCTGGTCGGCGCCTATCCGCCCGAGGGCGAATATGACCTCTGCCTTGCGTCCCTCTCCGATCGCGAGAAGGCGCTGAAGACCATCCCCAAGGTGCCGCTGCCGAAGACCGATCCGGTGAAAGGCGCCGATGGGCCGCTGCTGCGCGCCTGGTCGCGCTGAACTTGGTTACGCTGACTTTGGCGGCGCTGACTCCGTTTTATTTGCCGTAGCGATTTTTGCCCGCCTCTCCTATTGTCGAATCGCCCGGTTGCTGGGCGCACGACAGACGGGTTCGCACGGATACTCCATGTCCGACTGGGTCAGCTTTTTCGATTCCGACCATTCGATCTATGTGAATGCGCGCCACCGCGAGGTGCATGCGCGCGTCACCGGCGATGGCATGATGGCGCATGTCAAACGCAGCGACCGCGTGCTCGATTACGGCTGCGGCGAAGCCGCTTACGCCGAACGGCTGGTGCGGCAGACCGAAACGCTGACGCTGTGCGAAGCCGCGCCGAAACTCGCCGAAGCGCTCAAACGACGCTTGAAGCATGAGCGCTACATCAAGGTGATGCTGCCGGACGAAGTCGCCGCCTTGCCGGACGCTTCGTTTGATGTCGTCATCATGCATTCGGTGTCGCAATATCTGTCGCCGGCGCAGCTTGATGAATTGCTGGCGCTGTTTCGCCGGCTGCTGGAGCCGGGCGGAAAATTCGTCATCGGCGATGTCGTGCAGCCCAATACGCCGGCCTGGCAGGATGCCACGGCGTTGTTGCGGTTCGGCTGGCGCGAGGGATTTTTCTGGGCCGCCGTTCGCGGCCTCGCCCGCACGGCTGTGTCAGACTATGCCAAGCTGCGAAAGTCGAACGGCCTGTGGCGCTACAGTGAAGCCGAGATGCTGGAGAAACTCACACGCGCCGGCTTCAAGCCGAGCCGCTATCGTCCCAATATCGGGCACCTGCAAAGCCGCATGACCTTTGTTGCGGTGAAGGATTAACCCGGCATTCAGGTTAACTACCTTCATTTGGGTTATCTTTTCACGATGTGGTCAGGTTCGGCTTGATCTGACGAGTCACGGCGGTAGGGTCGCCTCGGCTCGGTGGCGGAGCGGCAACGCAAGGGTCGTGCAAGACTCATCAGCCAGGTTCGAATCCTGGCCGAGCCTCCAATCTCTCTTTCATTTCGCAGACTCAATCCGTGCGTGCCGCACCTTGCGGGCGGCGCCCGCCTCTCATGACTCATTCATGCTGGCGCCGCGCATGGAAAGAAAGTCGACGCCGCGGCGGGTCGGCTTGTAGCGCGTGTCGGCGCGGGACGGATGCGGATCGATCTCGACAAAGCCGCCATCGATCAATTCCTGCAGATGCGTCTTCTGCTCCGCGCTCGCCTCATCCGGCGTGAATTCGTTGATCTCGCACAGAAGCGCGATCGCCGAATTGCTCGGCTCGTTATCTACCTTCGTCGGAGATTGCGGAGCGGGCTTGTTGTTCATGACCGGCCTTTCAGAATGGAATGCAGATGACCTCATATCATCTGAGCATGATGTTGTCCGAAAACCGCTTCACACTTTTCGGCATCATGCTCAATCCTGCGCCGGGCCAACGGTGTCGGCCATCGCGGCATCGCGCGCGCCGAGCGGCTTGGCCCGGCCCACCGTCGTGTCGCGCGCGGTCTGGTGTTCGATCTCGGCATTGATCTCGCCACCGACCAGGATCGCGATTGAGGTCAGCCACAGCCACATCATCAGGCCGATGCCGGCGCCGAGCGAGCCATAAGTCGCGTTGTAATCGGCGAAGTTCGACAGATACCACGAGAACAGCGCCGAGCCCGCGACCCACAGCAACGTCGCGACCACCGCGCCGACGCTGAGCCAGCGCCACTTGGCCTGCCGGCGGCTCGGGCCGTAGCGATAAAGCACAGCCAGCGCCAGCGTGATGACGATCATGATCGCCGGCCAGCGCAGCAGCGCCACCGCCCAGCCGCGCCAGCTGTCGATGCCAAGCCAGGCAAAGACCAGCGGCAGCACCACCACCGAACCAATGGCCACCAGCAGCAAAGCCAGCGCGCCGAGCGTCATCGCCAGCGACAACAGATTGAGCTTGATGAAGCTGCGCTTCTCGGTCTCGCCATAGATGACGTTCAGCGCATCGATCATCGCCTTCATGCCGGCATTGGCGCTCCAGATCGCCAAAGCCAGACCGATCAGAAAAGCCGAACTGAGCTGGCCGCCGCCGCTCTGGCCGATCCGGGTGATCTGCTCCTCGACAATGCCGAAGGCGCCGGCCGGCATCAGCGCCGCCGCGAAGGCCAGGTGCTGGCCGATGGTAGCGGCATCCGCCACCAGCGCATAGGATGAGACCAAAGCGGTGATCGCCGGAAACAGCGCCAGCAGGCCGTAGAACACCACGCCGGCCGCGACCGCCAGCAGCCGGTCGTTATTAATCTCGGCATAGACGCGCCAGGCGATGTCGCGCCAGCCGCGGATCGGAATGGCGGCCGGCGACGACGCATTGCGGCCACGGCCGCCCTCGGCCGCGCGGGCGAGTTGCAGGGATTGCGGGCCACTGCCTTTCAGCGAGCGGCCGAAGGCCTGATCCTCTGCCGGGTCCTGGGGGTCCGGTGCGCCGTCCTCTGCCGCTTGCCCGATGCGGGCCGCGGGGCGGCGCGGCCGGTCGAGATAGGCGGCGATGCCGATGGCTGCCGCAAAGGCCAGGCCACTGGCCCAGAATGGCAATCCGCCCTCCCGCTGCGGCGTGCTGGCGGTCGATCGCGTGGCGACCTTGCGGGACCCGGCTTTGGCGGCGGATTTGCGGGCAGGAACGGTTTTTCGGGCGGGCTTATTGGCGGATTTGCGGACGGTCTTGCGGGCGGCCATCATGCGTCTCGTCGATCGACCGCAGGGACAGGGCTGCCCCAGGGCATGCTCCTAACGCAAAGCTGTGGCCAAAGTTGCGGAAATCAGCCGCTTTTGCCTTCCCCCCTCGGCGATTCTGGTCTAGACACCGGCCCGCGCGGGGCCACATGCCTCGGGCCGGGGGCACACATGGGACGCGCGCAAAGCGCGCCCTTTTTTTATGTGCCGATAGCGGAGCCCATGCCGAAAAGAACCGACATCAAATCGATCCTGATCATTGGCGCCGGCCCCATTGTTATCGGCCAGGCGTGCGAATTCGATTATTCCGGCACGCAGGCCTGCAAGGCCTTGCGCGAGGAAGGCTATCGGATCGTCCTGGTCAATTCCAATCCGGCGACGATCATGACCGATCCGGAGCTGGCCGATGCGACCTATATCGAGCCGATCACGCCCGAGATCGTCGCCAAGATCATCGAGAAGGAACGTCCCGACGCCGTGCTGCCGACCATGGGCGGCCAGACGGCGCTGAACTGCGCATTGTCGCTGAAGCGCATGGGCGTGCTCGACAAGTTCAACGTGCAGATGATCGGCGCCACCGCCGAGGCGATCGACAAGGCCGAGGACCGCGAACTCTTCCGCGAGGCCATGCACAAGATCGGGCTGGAGACGCCGCGTTCGGCGATGGCCAATGCCTCGATCCTCAAACAGTCCGATCGCGAAAAATACAATGCCGAAGTCGACGCCATCAAGGCGCGCGGCCTGCCGGCTGCCGAGCAAGCGAAAGCGATCTCGGCCTTTGATGCCGCCTGGTCGGCCGGCGATGCCGAACGCAAGAAACGCTATATCGAACGCGGCCTGATCGAGGCGCTGGAAGCGCTATCCGTGATCGGCCTGCCGGCGATCATCCGCCCGTCCTTCACGCTCGCCGGCACCGGCGGCGGCATTGCCTATACGCGCGAGGAATATCTGGAGATCATCGAGAGCGGTCTCGATGCCTCGCCGACCACCGAAGTGCTGATCGAAGAATCCGTGCTCGGCTGGAAGGAATTCGAGATGGAAGTGGTCCGCGACAAGGCGGACAATTGCATCATCATCTGCTCGATCGAAAACGTCGATCCGATGGGCGTGCATACCGGCGACTCGATCACCGTCGCGCCGGCGCTGACGCTGACCGACAAAGAATATCAGATCATGCGCGATGCCTCGGTGGCGGTGCTGCGCGAGATCGGCGTCGAAACCGGCGGTTCGAATGTGCAATTCGCGGTCAATCCGGTCGATGGCCGTCTGGTCGTGATCGAGATGAATCCGCGCGTGTCGCGCTCGTCGGCGCTGGCTTCCAAGGCAACCGGCTTTCCGATCGCCAAGGTCGCGGCCAAGCTGGCGGTCGGCTACACGCTCGACGAGATCGCCAACGACATTACCGGCGGCGCGACGCCGGCGGCCTTCGAGCCGACCATCGATTATGTCGTCACCAAGATCCCGCGCTTTGCCTTCGAGAAATTCGCCGGCGCTTCGCAGGTGCTGACCACCTCGATGAAGTCTGTCGGCGAAGCGATGGCGATCGGCCGCACCTTCCAGGAATCGCTGCAGAAGGCGCTGCGGTCGCTGGAAACCGGCCTCACCGGTCTCGATGACATCGCCATCGAAGGTCTTGAGGAAGGCGACGACAAGAACGCCATCCGCGCCGCGCTCGGCACGCCGACGCCCGATCGTCTGCTGAAGGTCGCGCAAGCGATGCGGCTTGGCCAGGACGACGCGCTGATCCATGCCGCCTGCAAGATCGATCCGTGGTTCCTGGAGCAGATCCGCGGCATCGTCGACATGGAAGCGGCGATCAAAAAGAAGGGCCTGCCGTCAACGCCGGGCGCTTTGCGCAAGCTGAAAGCCATGGGCTTTTCCGACGCACGACTGGCGAAGCTGACCGGCCAGACCATGGCCGATGTCACCAAGGCGCGTCATGCCCTCGACGTGCGGCCGGTGTTCAAGCGCATCGATACCTGCGCGGCCGAATTCGCCTCGCCCACCGCCTATATGTATTCCACCTATGAAGCGCCGTTCGCCGGCACGCTGTCGAATGAAGCGGCGCCCTCGGACAAGAAGAAGGTTGTCATTCTCGGCGGCGGCCCGAACCGGATCGGCCAGGGCATCGAGTTCGACTATTGCTGCTGTCATGCCTGCTTCGCGCTGAAGGATGCGGGCTATGAAACCATCATGGTCAATTGCAATCCGGAAACGGTATCGACCGACTATGACACCTCGGACCGGCTGTATTTCGAACCGCTGACCGCCGAAGACGTGCTCGAAATCATCGATGTCGAGCGCAGCAAGGGCACGCTGCATGGCGTGATCGTGCAATTCGGTGGACAGACGCCGCTCAAGCTTGCCGAGGCGCTGGAAAAGGCCGACGTGCCGATCCTCGGCACGTCGCCGGACATGATCGATCTGGCCGAAGACCGCGACCGCTTCAAGAAGCTGCTCGACAAGCTCGGCCTGAAACAGCCGGAAAACGCCATCGCCTCCTCGCCGCAGGAAGCGCGCGTGATGGCCGGCCAGATCGGCTTTCCGATCGTGGTGCGCCCATCTTACGTGCTGGGTGGCCGGGCGATGGAAATCGTCCACGACACCAACCAGCTTGAACGCTATCTGGCGCGGCTGACCGGCGATCTCGATCGTCCGTCAGAACTCGTGGTGTCGGCCAAGCGTCCGCTGCTGCTCGACCGCTATCTGTCGGACGCGGTGGAGGTCGATGTCGATTGCCTTGCCGATGGCAAGGACACCTTCATCGCCGGCATCATGGAGCATATCGAGGAAGCGGGCGTGCATTCGGGCGACTCAGCCTGCGCCCTGCCCCCTTATTCGCTCGACGCTGACATCGTCAGTGAACTGGAGCGGCAGACCCGCGAACTGGCGCTGGCGCTGCATGTCGGCGGCCTGATGAACGTGCAATACGCGATCAAGGATCGTCAGATCTACGTGCTGGAGGTCAATCCGCGCGCCTCGCGCACGGTGCCCTTCGTCGCCAAGGTGATCGGCTTGCCGGTGGCGAAGATCGCGGCCCGCATCATGGCCGGCGAGTCGCTGGCGAGCTTCAATCTGCAGAAGCCGCATTACGAGCATATCGCCGTCAAGGAAGCGGTCTTCCCCTTCGCGCGCTTCCCCGGTGTCGATACCGTGCTTGGGCCGGAAATGAAGTCGACTGGCGAAGTGATGGGCCTCGACCGCAATTTCGACATCGCCTTCGCCAAGAGCCAGATGGGCGGCGGCACCCGCGTGCCGCGCGCCGGCACGGTGTTCGTCTCCGTCCGCGATCAGGACAAGGCGCGGATCACCGAGACGCTCGGGATGCTGGCGGGGCTCGGCTTCAAGATCATCGCCACCTCCGGCACCAAGCGTTACCTTGATGAACAGGGCGTACCCTCGTCCAAGATCAACAAGGTGCTGGAAGGCCGCCCGCATATCGTCGATGCGATCAAGAACGGCGAGGTCCAGCTCGTCTTCAATACCACCGAGGGGGCCCAGGCCCTGGCGGACTCAAGGTCGCTCCGGGCCGCAGCCCTCTTGCATAAAGTGCCGTATTACACCACTCTTTCCGGAGCCGTCGCGGCGGCTAGAGGAATAAAAGCCTTCCTCGAGGGCGACCTGGAGGTCCGCGCGCTGCAGAATTATTTCAGCAGTCGGAACTGAACCAGACGCCGCTTCGGCGGTTGGTGGCGGTAATTTTCTGGACACAAAGTCGATCGCTGGCCGGCAATCTCTGTCTGCTTGCGATCAACACTTTTGTCTTTTTTGCGTCTCGCGGCCCCTGAGAGCCCGCGGACCGGAGGTTGGAAGACGATGGAAAAGATCCCGATGACGGCGGCCGGTTACGAAGCCTTGGAGACCGAGCTCAAACATTGCCAGCAGGTCGAGCGCCCGCGCATCATTGAGCAGATCACTGAAGCACGTGGCCATGGCGACCTGTCGGAAAACGCTGAATACCATGCTGCCAAGGAAGCGCAGTCGCATAACGAAGGCCGCATCGCCGAGCTGGAAGACAAGATGGCGCGCGCCGAGGTCATCGACGTGTCGAAGCTGTCGGGCGACACCATCAAGTTCGGTGCGACCGTCACGCTGATCGACGAGGACACCGAGAAGAAGCAGGTCTGGCAGATCGTTGGCGAGCCGGAAGCGGATGCCAAATCCGGCCGCATCTCGATCTCCTCGCCGCTGGCGCGCGCGCTGCTCGGCAAGACCAAGGGCTCGAATGTCGAAGTCGTCACACCGGGCGGCGCCAAGGCCTATGAGGTCGTGAAGGTGGAGTGGCGCTGACTTCAGTCAGTGGCTGGCGCGGCGCGCACGTCGTCGCGCCGCCAATTCTCGATTTATTCCATAGCGACGGAAAAAAATCGTCGGGTCCGCCCGGCGATTTTTTTGTGCGCAAGTGAAACGTGCCGCAACCGTCAGCGGCTTGCCGACCGTCACATCATCCACGACAATTTGATGTTTATTGAGTCGAAGGCCGATGACATCGCCGCGTCAACGTGGAATGCGATGACCTTCTGCCGACGAAAGCAGGCAACCATTCAACACGGATACAATAGTCATGGCCTTAAGAGAGATTTGCAACGCCTGGTCACCGCGTATGCTCAGCGTGCTGCGGATCATGTCGGCCCTGCTGTTCTTGCAGCATGGCACGGCGAAATTCCTGAGCATTCCGCCGCTACCGCAATTTGCCAATCTGCAGGCCTATAGCCTGAGCTGGACCGCTGGCCTGTTCGAACTGATCGGCGGCGCGCTGCTGGTGCTCGGCATCTTCACCCGGCCGGTGGCGTTCGTGCTGTCGGGCCTGATGGCCTTTGCCTATTTCATCGCGCATGCGCCGAAGGGCTTTTACCCGATCGTCAATGGCGGCGAGCTGGCGGCATTGTATTGCTTCGTCTTCCTGTATCTTGCCTTTGCCGGCGGCGGCTCCTGGAGCGTGGACGCGGCCCGCGGCCGTTCCTGATCGTTTAAGTGCTCCCGTTCGTCCCCGCGAAAGCGGGGACCCAGGGTCACGAAGACCGCTGTTGCCGATGCATTCCTGGATTCCCGCTTGCGCGGGAATGAACGGATGAGAGAGCGGCCGTTCCTAATCCGACCAGACTGGATCAAAGAGAAATCGCCGATGCGAAAAACGCCGGCGATTTTTTATGGCGCCCGCATCAGCCGTCGACGATCTCGACGGTATCCATCGGCACGATCGGCGCATCCTTGGAGTTTCGCAGCGTCAGCGAGGTCTTGACGTTGCGCACATGCGGCCCGCCGGTCAGGTCGTTGACGAAGGTCTGGAAGGTCTTCAGGTCCGGCGCGACGCATTTGAGGATGAAATCCACCTCGCCCGACAGCATCCAGCATTCCCGCACCAGCGGCTGGTCGCGCACGAAGGCCTCGAAAGCGGCAAGGTCGGCATCAGCCTGGCTCGACAGGTGGACCAGCGCGAAAATGGTGATCTCGAAGCCGAGCCGCTTCTCGTCCAGCAGCGCCCGGTAGCCGCGGATATAACCCGCCTCCTCCAGCGCCCGCACCCGCCGCAGGCAGGGCGGCGCCGAGATGCCGACCCGGCGGGCAAGTTCCACATTGGTGATGCGGCCGTCATTCTGCAATTCGGCCAGGATTTTCCGGTCGATGGCATCGAGGCGGGCCAGCATGCGGGCGGTGATCCTTGGTTTCGCTCTTAGCGACCATAGGACATCGCGCGAGTCCGCGAAATAAAATTGCGTGATGCCATTCATCTGGGCACAACCCGTGCAAAGCTGAGGCAACCCGTGGTCTTCCCGCTTTGCAAAACTTGCATAGCTTGTCCAAATGCCTAGATTTGCACTGCACAAGTCGGGACACGCTGACAGGGACCCGGCGCACATTTGTTAGCCGGGACGTCAGATGAGCCAAACCACCCACGCCAAGGTCGTCATCATCGGATCGGGCCCCGCCGGCTATACGGCGGCGATTTATGCCGCCCGCGCGATGCTGGAGCCGATCATGATCCAGGGCTATCAGCCCGGCGGCCAGCTCACGATCACCACCGATGTCGAGAATTATCCGGGCTTTGCCGACGTCATCCAGGGACCCTGGCTGATGGAGCAGATGCAGAAACAGGCCGAGCATGTCGGCACCCGCATCGTCACCGATCACGTCAACGCCATCGACACCACGAACCGGCCGTTCCGGCTGACCTGCGATTCCGGCGATGTCTATTTCGCCGATGTGGTGATCCTTGCCACCGGCGCGCAGGCCCGCTGGCTGGGCATGCCGTTCGAAGAGAAGTTCAAGGGCTATGGCGTGTCCGCCTGCGCCACCTGCGACGGCTTCTTCTATCGCGGCAAGGAAGTGCTGGTGGTCGGCGGCGGCAACACCGCTGTCGAGGATGCGCTGTTCCTGACCAATTTCGCGACCAAGGTGACGCTCGTGCATCGCCGCGACTCGCTGCGCGCCGAACGCATCCTGCAGGATCGCCTGTTCAAACATCCGAAGATCGAGGTGCTGTGGGACACGGTCGTTGACGATCTTGTCGGCACCGATGCGCCGACCAAGGTGACGTCCGCCAAGCTGCGCAATGTGAAAACCGGCGCGCTGAGTGAACGTTCTGTCGATGGCGTGTTTGTCGCTATTGGTCATTCGCCTGCGACCGAACTGGTGCAGGGCAAGGTCGAGATGAAGCCCTCGGGTTATGTGGCGACGAAACCGAACTCGACGGCGACCTCGGTGCCGGGCCTGTTCGCCGCCGGCGACGTGACCGACGATATCTACCGGCAGGCGGTCACCGCCGCCGGAATGGGATGCATGGCCGCGCTCGAGGCTGAACGCTTCCTGGCGGCTGAGGAATCCTTGCGGACGGCGGCGGAATAAAGGCGGTGATGTTTTGCTCCAGCAACGACCACGTTTTGCAATGACCTCGATGGATTGGGACAAGCTGAAGGTCTTCCATGCAGCAGCGGAGGCCGGCAGCTTCACGCATGCCGGCGAGCAGCTTGGGCTGTCGCAATCGGCGGTATCGCGTCAGGTTTCAGCGCTCGAACAGGCGCTGAACGTGTCGCTGTTTCATCGCCATGCGCGCGGACTGATCCTGACCGAACAGGGCGAGCTTCTCTATCGCACCGCGCATGAAGTGTTCATGAAGCTGGAATCGGCCAGAGCCAAACTGACCGACAGCCGCGAACGCCCCAATGGCGATCTCAAGGTGACGACCACTGTCGGCCTCGGCACGCATTGGCTGACGCCGAAGATCGGCGAGTTTCTCGATCTCTATCCGGAGATCCGCATCTCCCTGATCATGACGGACGAAGAACTCGACCTCGCCATGCGCGAAGCCGACGTTGCGATCAGATTACGCATTCCGACGCAGCCGGACTTGATCCAGCGCAAACTGTTCTCGGTGCATTTCCATGTTTATGCATCGCCCGATTATCTGAAGCGGTTCGGCACGCCGTCGAAGCTGGAAGATCTCGACAATCACCGCATCCTGATGCTGGGTGGCGGCAATATTCCGTCCTTCCTGCAAAACCGCTCGTGGCCGCTGGAAGTGGGACGTGAAGGCAAGGCGCCACGCACGCCGACGCTGATCGTCAACAACATCCTGTCGCTGTTGCGCGCCTGTCAGCAGGGCCTCGGTATCGCTCTCCTGCCCGACTATCTCATTGAAGAGAAAGGCGGCCTCGTTCAGCTGCTGGGCGAGACCGATCCGATCACGCTCGATGCTTATTTCGTTTATCCGGAAGAACTGAAGTCGGTCGCGCGCGTGCAGGTGTTCCGAGACTTCCTGGTATCGAAGGCACAACGCTGGACCTTCTAGCGTTTCCAATCATTGGCGTCGGCTGTGACGTTGTCGGAGCCGAACGTCCTTCGCGTTGTTTTGACGCAGATCAAGCTCAAATACATCTGATGATACCTGCATCGCCGCGTCATGCTGATAATGCGGTGGTAAAAATAGTGACGTCTGCACGTCCTGCATAGCAGCGTCCCTGGCTTAACCGTTGTGAACATCGCAACCCAGATCAATACTGATTTGGTACTGGATGCGAGCGGTTTTCGAATCCTCCCAGATCGCAGCCACGCGTAGCCAGTATTTCCCCTCTGGAAGGTGAATGCCGACATCCCGCGTCGGCATGGACTTCAAACCGGGCCGCTCCCTCGCGGTCCGGTTTT
>Ga0164243_10000759_pt1 | contig 56184 bp, 49 predicted proteins | sample OricompcompostOP_FD_108781 | JGI IMG/M metagenome (GOLD analysis project Ga0164243, IMG submission 108781) | Organic Plus compost microbial communities from Emeryville, California, USA - Original compost - Organic plus compost (OP) | ecosystem: Engineered > Solid waste > Mixed feedstock >... | reverse complement strand
TAGGCGATGGCGACGGTGCTGGTGACCGGCGGCGCCGGCTACGTCGGCTCGCACGCCTGCAAGGCCCTGGCGGCGGCCGGCCACACGCCGGTGACCTACGACAGCCTGGTCCGCGGCCACGAATGGGCGGTGAAGTGGGGGCCGCTGGAGCGCGGCGACATCCTGGACCGCGCCCGGCTGGACGAGGTCTTCGCCAGCCACCGGCCCGACGCGGTGATGCACTTCGCCGCCTTCGCCTATGTCGGGGAGTCGGTGGCCGACCCGGCCAGGTACTACCGCAACAACGTGGTCGGCGCCCTGACCCTGCTGGAGGCGATGCGCGCGGCGGGCGTGGACAGCATGGTGTTCTCCAGCTCCTGCGCCACCTACGGCGCGCCGGCGGTCCTGCCGATCACCGAGGACACGCCGCAGCAGCCGATCAACCCCTACGGCGCCTCCAAGCTGATGGCCGAGCGGATGCTGGCCGACCACGCCGCCGCCTACGGACTGAAAAGCGTCGCCCTGCGCTACTTCAACGCCGCAGGCGCCGACCCGGACGGCGAGATCGGCGAGGCGCACGACCCGGAGACCCACCTGATCCCGCTGGTGCTGGAAGCGGCGGCGGGCCGGCGCCCGCACGTGACCGTGCACGGCGACGACTACGACACCCCCGACGGGACCTGCATCCGCGACTATGTGCACGTCAGCGACCTGGCGGACGCGCACGTGCTGGCGCTGGAGGCGCTCGGGCGTCAGGAGGGCTTCCGCCCCCACGATCTCGCGACCGGGACCGGGCTTTCGGTGGCCGAGGCCATCGTCGCGGCCGAGCGCGTGACGGGGCGCAGGATTCCGGTCCGCACGGGCCCGCGGCGGCCGGGCGATCCGCCCGCGCTGTTCGCCGACGGCGCGCGCGCGCGCGCCGAGCTCGGCTGGACCCCCCGGCGCTCCGGCGCCGACGAGATCATCGCCACGGCCTGGCGCTGGCATGGCGGTGGCGGGGAGCGGGCCTCCGTGCAGCAGGCGGCGGTCGTCTGATGTGCGGCCTGAACGGCCTCTTCGCCTATCATGGCGCGGCGGGCCTTCCCCGGCGGGAGGAGCTGCTGGCCACCCGCGACCACATGGCCCGGCGCGGGCCGGACGGGGCTGGCGAATGGTGGAGCCGGGACCGCCGCTGCGCCCTGGCCCACCGGCGGCTTTCGATCATCGACCTGTCCGACCGCGCCGCCCAGCCCATGACCGGCCCCGACGGCCGCCATGCGATCGTGTTCAACGGCGAGATCTACAACACGCCCGCCCTGCGCGCGGAGCTCCAGGCCCGCGGCGTTCGGCTGCGGACGACGTCCGACACAGAGGTGCTGCTGCAGCTCTACAGGCTGGACGGCGCCGCCATGCTCCCGCGGCTGCGCGGCATGTTCGCCTTCGCCGTCTGGGATGCGGACAAGGGCGGGCTGTTCCTGGCGCGCGACCCGTACGGCATCAAGCCGCTCTACATCTGCGACGACGGCTGGACCTTCCGCTTCGCCTCGCAGGTCAAGGCGCTGCTGGCCGGCGGCGGCGCGTCGCGCGATCCGGAGCCGGCGGGAATCGTCGGCTTCCACCTGTTCGGTTCGGTCCCCGAGCCCTTCACCCTCCACCGGGACGTTCGCGCCCTGCCGGCCGGGTGCTGGCAATGGGTGGACGACGCCGGGCCGCGGCCCGCGACGCCCTACGCCAGTCTCGCCGCCGTGCTCGCGGAGGGCGCCCGCGCCCCGGCGCGGGCGGAGGAACTACCCGAGCGGGTGCGCGCGGCGGTGGGGGACAGCGTCGCCGCCCATATGCTGGCCGACGTGGAGGTCGGCGCCTTCCTGTCGGCGGGCGTGGATTCGGGCGCCCTGCTCGGCCTGATGCGCGATGCGGGCGCGCGCGAGGTGCGGGCCATCACCCTGGCGTTCGAGGAATTCCGCGGCACGGCCGAGGACGAGGCGCCGCTGGCCGGCCTGGTGGCGGAGCGCTATGGCGCGCGCCACGTGGTCCGGCGCGTGGACCGGGCCGAGTTCGAACAGGACCTGCCCGCCATCCTGGAGGCGATGGACCAGCCCTCCATCGACGGCGTGAACACCTGGTTCGTGGCCAAGGCCGCGCGGGAGGCGGGGCTGAAGGTGGCGCTGTCTGGCCTCGGCGGCGACGAGCTGCTCGCCGGCTACCCGAGCTTCACGGACCTGCCGCGGTGGCGGCGGCGCTACGGTCCGCTGGCCGCCCTGCCCGGGCTGGGGCGGCTGACCCGGGCGGTGCTGGAGACGTTCGCCCCAGGCCTCGTCAGGACGCGGCCGAAGGCGGCGGGGATGCTGGAGCTTGCGGGCTCCTGGGCCGGCGCCTGGCTGCTGCGCCGCGGCCTGTTCCTGCCGCACGAGCTGCCCTGCCTGATGGACGCGGACGTGGCGCGCGAGGGCCTGCGGCGGCTGAAGCCGCTGCGGCTGATCCGGGCCGCGGCGCTGGAGCCGGATCCCGGCAGCGACATGGGGCGCGTCTGCGCCCTGGAATCGGCCCTCTACATGCGCAGCCAGCTGCTGCGCGACGCCGACTGGGCGGGCATGGCCCACGGTCTGGAGATCCGCACGCCCCTGGTGGACGCGGCGCTGCTGAAGGCGCTGGCGCCCTGCATCCCCGGCCTGAGGCCCGGCCTCGGCAAGGCGGCGCTGGCCCTTGCGCCTTCCACGTCCCTGCCGGCCGGGATCGCGGACCGGGCCAAGACCGGCTTTTCGGTCCCGACCGGCGCCTGGATGGCCGCGGCCGGCCGGCGGGGCGCCGCACCGGCCCGCAAGGGCGTGGTCTCCCGCGGCTGGTCCCAGGTGGTGCTGTCGGCCTCCGCCGGAGAGGCGCTCGCGGCGTGAGCGGCCGGGCCCGCATGCTGGCCCTGGTGGGCGACGCCTGGGGCGGGCGCGGCGGCATCGCCCAGTACAACCGCGACTTGCTGGGCGCCTTGGCCGCCTCCGGCGCGGTCCGGACCATCGAGGTCCTGCCCCGCCACGCTCCCGATCCGGCCGAGCCCCCAGCGGGCGTGGTGCAGCGGCGCGCCCGGCCGGGGCGGATCGTCTACGCCCTGTCGGCCCTGACGGCGGGCCTGACCGGCCCCGTGGAGCTGGTGTTCTGCGGCCATCTCTACATGGCGCCCCTGGCGGCCCTGCTCGCGCGGCTGAAGGGCGCGCGCCTGATCGTCCAGACCCACGGGATCGAGGCCTGGCCCCGGCCCTCGCGCCTTCGCCGCGCCGCCGTCGAGGCCGCCGACCTGGTGCTCGCGGTGTCCCGCCATACGCGCGCCCGGGTGCTGGACTGGGCGGCCCTGGAGCCCGAGCGCGTGCGGGTGCTCCCCAACACCGTGGGCGAGGCCTTCACGCCGGGCGACGGCGCCCCGCTCCGCCGGGCCTGGGGCCTGGAGGGAAAGCGGGTGCTGCTCACCGTCGGCCGGATGAGCGCCCAGGAGCGCTACAAGGGCCACGACCGCGTGATCGCGGCCATGCCCCGGCTGGACCCGGACGTCGTCTACGTGGTGCTCGGCGACGGCGACGACCGCCCGCGCCTGGAGGCCCTGGCCCGGGCGCAGGGGGTGGCGGACCGGGTGCGCTTCATGGGCCCGGTCGACCTCCGGACCCTGATCCAGGCCTACCGCACGGCCGACCTGTTCGTCATGCCCTCCACCGGCGAGGGCTTCGGCATCGCCTATCTGGAAGCCATGGCTTGCGGGACCCCGGCGCTCGGGCTGAGCGCGGCGGGGGCTGTGGACGCGCTGGGGGACGGGGAGCTGGGGACGACGGTGGCGGAGGACGAGCTCGCGTCCGCCGTCGGGGCCGCGCTGAGCCGTCCGCGCGAGGGCTCGGCGCTCGCGGCCCTGGTACGCGCGAGGTTCGGCCGTCCAGCGTTCGCCCGCCAGGGCGTGCTTCGCATCGGAGCCGTCCTGACCGCATGACGACCGAGATCATCCTCGAAGCGGGCCGCGCGGAGCGGAACTACTGGCGCGATCTGTGGCGCTATCGCGAGCTCTTCCTGGTGCTCGCGGCCCGCGACGTGGCGGTCCGCTACAAGCAGACGGCCATCGGGGTGGTCTGGGCCGTGCTGCGCCCGTTCCTCACCATGGTGATCTTCACCATCCTCTTCTCGCGCGTGGCCAAGCTGCCGACCGAGGGTGATGCGCCCTACGCCCTGTTGGTGCTGGCGGGCATGCTGCCCTGGACCTTCTTCTCGACGGCGCTTGGCGAGGCGTCCTCGAGCCTCGTCACCAATGCGAGCCTGGTCGGCAAAATCTATTTCCCGCGCCTGATCATCCCGACAGCCAGTGTGGTCGTCTCCTTTGTGGACCTGATGATCAGCTTCGCGATCCTGGTCGCCATGATGGTCTGGTACCGCTTCGCGCCGACGGTCCAGATCCTCGCGCTGCCGCTGTTCGTCGTGCTGGCGTTCCTGGCCGCGCTCGGTCCCGGCCTGCTGATGACCGCCCTGAACGTGAAGTACCGCGATTTCCGCTACGTGATCCCCTTCATCCTGCAGTTCGGCCTCTACGTCTCGCCGGTGGGATTCAGCTCGAGCGTGATCCCGGAGAAGTGGCGCCTCCTCTATGCGCTGAACCCGATCGTCGGCGTCATCGACGGGTTCCGCTGGTGCATCCTGGGGCCCCAGACCCGGATGGACTGGCCCGGACTGGCCGTCAGCGTGTCCGTCATCCTCCTGTTCCTCTGGCTCGGCGTCTCGCGCTTCCGCCGGACCGAGCGCAGCTTCGCCGACCTGATCTGATGTCCGGCGCGGACGACATCGCCATCAGCGTCGAGGGGCTCTCCAAGAGCTACCTCATCGGCCACCAGGGGGCCCGCGGCGAGCGCTACCAGACCCTGCGCGACACCCTGGCCCGCGGGGTCAGGGACTTCGGCCGGAAGGCGATGGACATGGCCCGGGGGCGCCAGATCGTCGAGGGAAGCGAAGTCGAGGAGTTCTGGGCCCTGCGCGACGTCTCCTTCGAGATCCGGCGCGGCGAGGTCGTCGGCGTCATCGGCCGCAACGGCGCCGGCAAATCGACCCTGCTGAAGATCCTGTCCCGCATCACCGAGCCGACGCAGGGGCGGGTGCGCATCCGCGGCCGCGTGGCCAGCCTCCTCGAGGTCGGGACCGGCTTCCACCCGGAGCTAACGGGCCGCGAGAACATCTTCCTGAACGGCGCCGTCCTGGGGATGAGCCGCGCGGAGATCCGCCGCAAGTTCGACGAGATCGTCGCCTTCTCGGAGGTCGAGAAGTTCATCGACACGCCGGTCAAGCGCTACAGCTCCGGCATGTACGTCCGCCTCGCCTTCGCCGTGGCGGCGCACCTGGAGCCCGAAATCCTGGTGGTGGACGAAGTCCTCGCGGTGGGCGACGCCGAGTTCCAGCGGAAGTGCCTGGGCAAGATGTCCCAGGTGGCGGGCGAGGGTCGCACGGTGCTGTTCGTCAGCCACAACATGCCCTCCGTCCAGCGGCTCTGCTCATCGGGCCTGGTTCTGAGCCACGGAAGCGTCGTCGCGCGCGGCACGGCGGCGGACGCGATCGAGCACTACACGCGCACAGTCGAGGCGCTGGCCCAGCAGGATCTAGCGACGCGGCCGGACCGGAGGGGGGCCGGCGGCGTGAGGGTGGTGGACGTGACCCTGCACGACATGGCGGGCGCGCAGATCGCGACCGCCGTCTGCGGACAGCCGCTCAAGGTCCGCATCCATTACAGGTCCGATTTCGAGCGGGCCTCGGTCCCGATCAATGTCGCGTTCACGATCACCAACCAGGCTGGGATCACCATCACCTGTCTTGAAAGCGCATCGTCCGGACTGTCCCGCAGCCCTCTTCACCGGGAAGGCTACTTTGAGTGCATGATCCCGAAGCTCGCCCTCAGGTTCGGTCTGTACACGTCGACGCTGTTCCTCTCGGTCAACGAGGTGACGCAAGACTGGGTGCGCGAAGCCTTCTCGTTCGCGGTCGAGGACGGTGACTTCCACGGGACCGGCCGGCTCGTAGCCCGGCAGTACGGCGACCTCGTCTTCGAGTGCGGTTGGTCAGGCCACGCCCTGCGGGGGAGCAGACCGGTTTCAGAAGGCGCGCCCTCTTGAGTGAACCAACTGATGCAAAAGGTCTGGCGCGGCTGTGGCGGCGCCTTGCCGTCTCTTCGCTGGGTCGCCTCTCGGCTTCCGACCGGGCTGCGGTGCTGGAATATCTGGTCCAAACCTCCGAGACAGAGATCGACGTCGGCGGCGGCGCTCTGGTCCTCCACACCCCGTTTCCGGGGCCGCTGTTCAGGGCGCGGTACTTCCACAAGAAAGAGCCGGAGACCCTCGAGTGGATCCACAGCTTCGATCCAGGAGACGTCTTGTGGGACATCGGCGCCAACGTCGGGATGTACAGTCTGTACGCGGCCGCCAGGCAAGGCGTGAGCGTCTTAGCGTTCGAGCCCGCGGCGGCCAACTACAACATCCTGACCAAGAACATCGTTCGCAACGGGCTAGAGAGCCGGGTATCGACCTACTGTCTCGCCGTGGCCGAGCGGCTGGCGCTTGGCGTTCTCAACCTCTCCTCCGAAGCCGCCGGCGCGGCAGTGAACCAGTTCGGAGGTCCGGGCGACCGGTCTCCGTATGCCGCGGAGCATGCGCCGGCGGCCTCTCACGGGATGTTGGGCGTCAGCATTGACGATCTGACGGGGCGTCTGGGCGCGGCTTTCCCCAACCACCTGAAGATCGACGTGGATGGCCTGGAGCCCGCCATTATCCGGGGCGGCCGGCGGACGCTGGCGGATGAACGGGTGAAATCGGTCCTGATCGAGCTCGGGGTCGCGGTCGTAGAAGACCGGGCTGACGTCGTGGCCGAAATGAAGGCCATCGGTTTCGAGCTCACGGCGCAGGGCGAAGCCCAGGGGCAAGGTTCGGCCAAGGGCGTCAATCACATATTCCGCCGCACCAGGTCGGGCCACGCATTGGAGTCGCCGAGATGAACTGTCGAGTGTGCGGGTCGGCGCGTGTGTCGAGACGTGGCAGGACTGATTACTACACGGACTTCGCCGTTGACGTCTTCGACTGTGCCGATTGCGGATGCCGATTCTGCCCGCACGCAGACGTCGCGGACGAGCTCCATGCGAACCCGGTTTCGTGCTACGGCCTGCAGCTTGAAATGGCTCGGCGGTTCGTCGAGCCGTTCAGCCGGGGCGATGCGGCGGCGCTGCGGGAGGCGCTCGGGACGAACTCACGCTATCGCCACGTGATCGACACCCTCGCCGGCCTGCCGAAGACCGCGAAGCTGCTCGAATGGGGGTGCTCGCGCGGGTACCTGACCTCCCACTTCATCCTGGCCGGGCACGACATCGTCGGCGCTGACGTATCGAAGACCGCAGTCGCCGGCGCGCGCGAACTCTACGGCGACCACTTCTTCGCCGTGGACGCGCCAGAAATCCGGGCGCGCGGGCCATATGATGTCATCTACCACGTCGGGACGATCGGCTGCGTCGCCGATCCGGTCGGGATGACGCGCTCTTTGCTGGGCCTCCTCAAACCGGGCGGGCGGTTGATCTTCAATGCGCCGAATGTCGACGCCTGTTGGCTCAAGAATCAGATTTGGATCGACTTCTCTCCCCCGCCCGATCTGGTCACCCTGTTCAAGCCAGGTTTCTGGCGCCAACAGTTCCAGCGAGACGCCGAGGTCGTCGAGCAGGAGGAGATGTGCGGCGCGGGCGAGTCGTTCGCCATAGCCGTGAAGCGGATGATGGGGCCGTGGCGACCTCCGAGGCCCGTTCCGCTCGGGCAGAGCCTCGACTACTACAAGGGTGCGGTCCGGCAGGAGCCGTCCGTCGGCGAGCGCGCCAGGGCGGCCGCCGAAACGATCCTGATCCGAGCTGGGGTGAAGGCCGGCTTGACCGGCTTGGCCAAGCGCAGGCCGACGCCTTACGGCCTCTACGTGACAATGACCAAAAGAGCCGAGGCCGCTCAATGAGCGCTGCCGGACGACGGATGTGTCGGGGTGTAATGACGTGGTGAAGGTCGGCATCGTCGGCGCGGGCGCGATCGCCGGCGCGCATGCGGAGGCGATCCGGTTGGCCGGACCGCAGGTGAGCCTCGTCGCGGTCGCCGACGTCGCGCCCGATCGCCTTGCCGCGTTCGCCGACGCGCACGGCGTCGCTCGCCGCCATTCCAGCGCCGCTGAGCTGATCGCCGACCCGGAGGTCGAGCTGGTGGCGGTCGCAACCCCGCCCGCAGCCCACGAGGACGCGGTCGTCGCGGCCCTCGACGCCGGCAAGTACGTGCTCTGCGAGAAGCCGCTGGCCCACAGCCTGGCGAGCGCCGAGCGGATCGCGGCCGCCGAGGCCCGGCGCCCGGGCCGCCTCTCGGTCAGCCACCAGTTGCGCTACGACCCGCGCTACCGGCGCATGCTCTGGCTGATCCAGCAGGGCTGGATCGGCGAGCCGCGGGAGGCGATCGTCGAGCGGCACGGCTACATCTGGCAGTCGACCCACCCCGGCGGCGGGTGGTGGGGCGCCTGGGACGTGGCGGGGGGCGGCGCCCTGATGACCCAGATGATCCACGAGCTGGACATCATGCTGCTGGCCATGGGAACGCCGCGGTCGGTCCGCGCGCAGATGGACACCCGCTTCACCTCCATCGAGTCCGAGGACTGGATCGAGGCGGCGGTCGACTTCGGGAACGGCCGCACGGCCCGGTGCGCCGCCTCGGTGAACTCCGGGTTCAGCAGCGGTCGGCTGGAGATCGTCGGCGCGCTCGGCCGGGTGTGGCCGGGCGGGCTCATGCTGGACGATCCGCAGCGCCAGGCGAAGGCGATCGCCGCGGCCGACGCGGCGCTGCCGGAAACGCGCCAGCGCCCTGCGGGCCTGGTGCAGCGGGGCGTGCGCAAGGCGCTGCGACAGCTGGGGCGGGCCTCGACGCCGGCAGACACGCCGCATAGCCTGCTCTACAGGGACATCGCCCGGGCGATGGCCGCCGGCGAGCCGTTGCCGATCCCGTCCTCCGAGGCGATGAAGTCGCTGCAGCTCTGCGCCGGCGCCTACGAGGCCGCGATCAGCGGCAAGGCGACGGACCTGCCCCTTGGGCCGGAGGCCGGGACCCACGGCGGGGTCTCGAAGGCCGCCTACGCCGCCCGCGCGCGGCCGCCGCAGCCCGAGCCGCGGCCGGTTCCGGTCCTGGCCAAGTCCAAGGTGGTGCGGGTCGGGCTGATCGGGCTGGACACCACCCACGCCCCGACGTTCACGACGCTGTTGCACGACCCGTACGCGGCCGACCACATCCCGGGCGCGCAGGTGACCGCGGCCTTCCCCGGCGGCTCGCTCGACATGTCGATCAGCGCGTCGCGAGTGGGAGCCTTCACGGCTGAGCTCAGGGATAAGTTCGGCGTGCCGATCCTGGACTCGCCGGAGGAGGTCGCCGATGCGGCGGACGTCGTCTTCATCCTTTCGGCCGACGGCCGGTCCCATCCGGGCCTGTTCAAGGCGATCGCCGGGCGCGGCAAGCCGGTTTTCATCGACAAGCCTTTCGCGGTGTCCACCGCCGACGCCGAACGCATCTACGCGATCGCCCGTGAGACAGGGACGAAGGTGTTCGCCACCTCCGCCTTCCGGTACGCCGACCGGCTGGTCGCCGCCCTGAACGAGATCCGATCGACCGGAGAGACCATCAAGGGGTGCACCGTGCGGTACTGGGGCCAGATCCAGCCCACGCAGGGACGGTTCTTCTGGTACGGCATCCACGGGGCGGAGATGCTGATGGCGGTGATGGGCGAGGGCGCGCGCGCCGTCGCTGCGCGATCGGAAGGATCGCGGGACGTGATCGAGGTCGAACACCGGGGCGGCCGACGGTCGGCCATGGTCGGCGACCTGAACGACGGGACTTTCCACGTCAGCATCGAGACGGACCGGCGCACCCACGAGGTTCCGGCGGACGGCTCCGTCTCGCCGCGGGTGCTGGCTGCGGCGCTCGACGTCCTGACCCCGGGCGGCTACCCCCGGCTCTGGCGCGCGTCCGACGCGGGCTCGGTGTCCGGGCGCCCCGGCCGTGCGCTGGACCCGGACGAGGCCGAGACGCTGGACGTCATCGCCCTGCTCGACGCCGCGCAACGCAGCCATGCCTCAGGCCGTCGGATCGAACTGTGAAGCCCGGGCGGACGATAGGATCGTGATCGGCAAGGTGAAGAGTCTCGCGGCAGGCGCGGTGAAGAAGGCGCTGGTCGGCGCCAACATCGATCCTTCTTACGTGAAGGCGCTGGTCAAGCGACCCCCGGAGGTGCACGGCGGCCCGCGCGCGCGGCGCTTCCCGTGGCCGGTGCGGCGCCACTTCGGTCCAGAGGAGCGGCGGGCGGTCCTGCGCCTGATGGACCGGGAAATCCGTAAGGGCGGCGCGATCGTCTACAACGGGCCGGAAAAGGCCGCCTATTGCCGCGAGTTGGCGCAGTACCTGGGCGGCGGCTTCGTCGAGACGGTCAATTCCGGGACCAACGCGGTCTATGTCGCCCTCCGCGCACTGGACCTTGAGCCCGGGACCGAGGTCGTCGTGCCGCCGGTCACCGACCCCGGCGGGACCATGCCGGTGGCGCTCATCAACTGCATACCCGTGCCGGCGGATACCGCGCCCGGATCGCTGAACACCTCCGCAGACGAAATCGCCAGGGTCCTGACCGAACGGACGTCCGCCATCGTGGTCGCACACCTGTCTGGTCATCCTGCGGACATGGATCCGATCCTGCGCCTGGCGGAGGAGCGGGGCATCCCTGTCGTGGAGGACTGCGCCCAGGCGCACGGGGCCATCTACAAAGGGCGCATGGTTGGGACGCTGGGGGACGTCGCAGCCTTCTCGACCATGTTCGGCAAGCACCATTCGACCGGCGCCCAGGGCGGGGCGGTGTTCACCCGCGACCGCATGATCTTCGCGCGGGCGCGTCAGATCGCCGACCGCGGCAAGCCCTATGGCGCGGTGACTCCCGGCGGCAACGTGGTCGCCTCCCTGAACTTCAACCAGGACGAGCTCAGCCTTGCGATCGGGCGCGTACAGCTTCGGCGGCTGCCCCAGTTCCTGAAGGTCCGCCGCGCGTTCGCGTCGGCGGTGGAAGCCGCGATCCGGGATGTGCCGGGCGTCGAGTTCGTCCAGCCGCCCCCCGACGCGGAAGGCGCGTACTGGTTCCTGCTCCTGCGGCTCGACCCCGAGCAGCTCTCCTGCAGCAACGCCGAGTTCTGCCTCGCCCTTTCGAGGGAAGGCATAGACGGCGTGCAGGGCGGCTATCCCTTCTACCCGACCGACCTGCCGTGGCGGCGCGAGGGGATCGTCTATGGCGCGAGCGGATTGCCCTGGTCCCTCGCTCAGGACGCGCCGCGGTCGTATCCGCTGCCCAACGCGCACGAGGCGAACGCGCGCATGGTCCGGATCGACGTCCACGAGCGGCTCGGCGCGGCCGAGGCGCGCGACCTGGCCGCCGCCATCCGCAAGGCGGCCCGGCATTACCGCCGGGCCGGAGCCTAGGCCGGAGACATGAGCCCCCGACCGGCGGCGCCCGCCATCACGGTGATCACGCCGACGAAGAACCGTCTGGAGCTGCTGAAGCAGACCCTGGACTCCGTGCAGGCCCAGGAGTTCGCGGCCTGGGAGCACATCGTGGTCGACGACGGCTCCGAGGACGGAACGCTCGAGGAGGTGCTCCGCCGCGCGGGCGAGGATCCGCGCGTCCGCCTGCTCCGTCGCCAGGGCGAGGCGGGCGGGGCCAATGTCTGCCGCAACCAGGGCATCCGCGCCGCCCGAAGCGAGCTGATCGTCTTCCTGGACTCCGACGACCTTCTGGATCCGGCCTGTCTGGGCCGCCGGGTCGAGACGATGAGGCGGAACGCGGACTGCGATTTCGTCACCTTCCAGACCGCCGTCTTCGTGACCCGGCCGGGCGACCTGAACCGGCAACAGGATCCGGACCTGCTCGGCGACGACCTGGCCCGCTTCCTCTATTTCGAGCTGCCCTGGATCATCACGGCGCCGACCTGGCGCAAGGAGTCCCTCGTACGCCTGGGGCTGTTCGACGAGAGCCTCCCGAGCTGGCAGGATGTGGAACTGCACATCCGCGCCCTGACGATGGGTTGCCGGTACCTCCGTTTTCCGGAGATCGACCATCACGTGCGCTGGCAGTTCGAGACCACGAAGGTGAGCGTGGAACAGCGACGCTCGCCGCGTCACCTCGATGCGGCCGCCGCCATGCTGGAGAAGTTCGAACAGATGGTCCGCGAGGGACCTGGCATGAACTGGGTGCGGCAACGCGCGCTGTGCAGCCTCTACTACTTCGTCGCGGAATGCTGGCTCGCCCTGGGCAGGGTCGCCGAGGCCCGGGCGTGTTGGCGGCTGGTTCGGCAAAGGGGCCTGGCGCCGCGTCCGGTGCACGCCGCCGGCGACGCCCTGCTGCTGCTGCAGGCGCCCGGAACGCCGGCGAGAGGCCTTGCCGGCCGGGTCGCCCACAAGTGGAAGGGCTGGGCGCGCCTGAGGACGAATCCGGAGCTCGTGTCCGGATGACGAGCCCGGCCGCACGGCTGGACTGCATCTATGTCGCGGCCTCCCGCTCGGATGCGCGGTTCACGCGCATCTGCATCGCCAGCATCCGGCGTCTCTACCCCTCCATCCCCATCCGGCTCTTGGCCGGCGGCCCCCTCCAGCCGGGGCTCGCAGCCGAGCTTGCGCGCCACTGGGACGTGGCGATGGCGGATGTTCCGCGCCGCGACTGGGGTTGGGGCTTCGTCAAGCTCGAGCCGTTGTTCGGACCGGACGGGGAGCACTTCCTCGTGCTCGACTCGGATACTGCCTTTACCGGCCCAGTGCTCGAAATCTGGGCGGAGAGTGACGCCGACTTCCTGGTCGACGACGAACAGCAGAGCGAGGCCGAACTGGCGCGTCTCTATTACGATTGGCGCAAGGTCGGCGAAATCGATCAAAACGCCTGTCCGCCCAGGTTCGTCTTCAACTCAGGGCAGTGGTTCGGCACGGCTGGCGTGTTGAGGCGAAGGGACTTCGCCCCATTCATCGACTGGGACGAGCCCCGGCCAAGGTTGCGGCGCCCGCACCTGTTCATGCCAGGCGACCAAGGCGTGCTGAACTACGTCGTGAACCAGAAGGCGCAGCTCGAAGGCCTGTCGGTGGAGCGGCAGCGGATCATGCGGTGGCCGGGTCACGGCATGACGGGGCTGTCCGCGAAGGACGTGGCCGCCGGGAGGGCGCCACGGGCGATCGTCCACTGGGCCGGGATGAAGAAAGCTCGACTCGGCGCGATGGTGGGCGGCGATCTGCTCAGGTACTTCGAGCGCGGTTACTACGGCCGCGTGCCTGGAGGGGAGGCGCTCCGCATCGCCCGCGGCTGCTTCCACGCAATGGAGCCGCTTCGCGGCCGTGTGGAGCGGCGGCTCCACGCGCTTGTAAGCGGCGGCGCCACGGCGACCCCGAGATGAAGAAGCAGATCCGTCTTGTGCTCGAACGGCTCGGTTACCGGATCGAGGGGATTCGCTACACGCCCAGGCCCTTCCTGCGGCCCGAACGCCTGCGGCGCTTGCAGTTCGACGATGTCGTGTGTCGCCGGATCTTCGAACATGGAGGCGACTTCGTTTTTGTTCAGGTCGGCGCCTTCGACGGATTAGCCGCCGATCCGCTCCGCAAGTACATCCAGCGTTGCGGCTGGCGCGGCGTGATGCTGGAGCCCCAGCCGGGGCCGGCGGCTCGCCTCCGGGCGCTGTATGCCCAAAAGCCTGAGATCGTGGTGCTGAACGCAGCGGTCGATCGGACCGCCGGCTTGCGGAGCCTTTACGTCCTAGAAGGCGAAAACCTGCCGGATTGGGCGGGAGGGATGGCCTCTTTCGATCGCGACCACCTCCTCCGCCACGACTATGTGGTGCCCGGGATCGAATCCATGGTTCGAGAGATCCAGATCGACTGCATCACGTTCGACGACGTTCTCGGCCATTTGCCTGAAGACCGCGTCGACCTGCTGCAGATCGATGCAGAGGGGGCCGACGGGTTCGTCCTGTCTCTTTTCCCGTTCGACCGGGTCAGGCCGGCCATCGTCCACTGGGAAAGCAAGAACATGACGAAGCTCCAGCAGGAGCAAACCTTGGACCGACTCTTCGGCTACGGTTATCGAGTGGCGCGCTCAGGGGAAGAGGATAGCTTGGCCGTGTTGAATGAGGTTGGACTTAGTGTCTGATTTTTGGGATCGGTTTGCATCAAACCGATCTTATGCGCGTACCGTTCTGCGTGGATTTCGTCGCGAACCGCTGACCGTAGGTTATTGCCTCGCCCATCGGCTCCTGGCTCCGAATACCGTGCGTCACCGCCTCCAGATCACCTCGACGGGCGGGATGGGAACAACCTTCCTCTATGAATTCGCCCAGCGCGCCAAGCTTGACATCTACAAGCCCTACGACGGCGGCGAGTGCTGGTTTGATTATGGAATGTGGAAGCATTTGCGCGAGCCGGTCGGCCAAGGCGCAACATCCCACCTGAAGGTTCGGCGCGGCTTTCGCGTCGTGTACCTGGTGGGTAATCCGTTCGAGAGCGTGATGTCGCTCTTCCGCCGCGGCTTCAACTACTGGACGCCTGACAGGCTGGGTGTTCCGCCCGACGTGATCGAACGGTTCAACAGGCGGTGGACCTTGGAGGAGTATCTCGCGCAGGGTGAGGACTTCTTCCTGCTCGAACAGCATGTCCGAAACTGGACGACGCCCGATCCGGCGCGCGGTTACCCCATTCTGGTGATGAAATACGAGGCGCTCGGCGCTCATCGCGACGTGCTGATGGACTTCATGCAGGTTCCATCGACCAAGCGGGGGCAATTCCCGGAGGTCACGCCCCGTATTTCCTCCATATCTTCGCTACCCGCCGCGACGGTGGAAAATATGCAGGCCATGTACGGCAGCCTGCTGGACCACATCAACGGCCTTCCCGATTGGTACGAACACTGAGCGCTCACCTGCGTATCAGCGTCGTCACCTGCGCCCACAACCCGCGCGCCGCCTATTTTCAGCGCGTCCTGAAGGCGCTGCGGTCGCAGACATTGTCGCCGGAAGACTGGGAATACGTGCTGGTGGACAACGCCAGCGCCAGCCCGGTTGAGGAAGCCCTTGACCTCTCCTGGCATCCGAATGCGCGGGTGCTGCGCGAGGAGACGCTCGGGCTCACCCCCGCGCGTCTGCACGGGATCGAACAGGCCGTAGGCGAGCTGCTCGTGTTCGTCGACGACGACAACGTGCTGCAGCCCGACTACCTCGAACAGGCGCTCTGGATCGCCGAGACGCACCCGTTCCTCGGGTCCTGGAGCGGCCAGTGCGAGCCGGAGTTCGAGACGGCTCCGCCGGCCTGGACGCGCCGTTACTGGGGCAACCTCTGTATCCGGATGTTCGACGAGCCGGTCTGGTCCAACCTTCCGAGGTTGCCCGAGACCATGCCCGCCGGCGCGGGGCTATGCGTCAGGAGGGTGGTCGCGGGCCTGTACCGGGACCTCCACGAGTCCGGCAAGCGTCGTTTCCAGTTCGACCGGACCGGCGCGTCGCTGGTCTCCGGCGGCGACAACGACCTGGCCGCCTGCGCGTGTCGGCTGGGCCTTGGCGTCGGCCTGTTTCCCGAGCTCAGGCTCACCCACCTGATCCCCCCCGAGCGGCTGACCGAGGACTATCTCGCCCGGCTTGCCGAGGGCATCGCCTTCTCGTCGACGCTCCTCGACGCGACCTGGAACGCGCCGACTCCGCCGCGAACCCCGATCGGCAGGCTTGTCGACTTCCTCCGCACGGCGCGCCTCCCGCCGCGCGACCGGCGGATCCTCAGCGCCTTCTACAGGGGCCGCGACACGGCGGCGCGCAAGCTTGCGCTGGAGGGCGCGGCCGAAGGTCGATGACCCGCGCGCCCGCCCGCACGCTGTACCTGCGGCCACTGAACGGGCTCTGCAACCGCATGCGTGCGATCGCGTCCGCCAGGGCGCTCGCCCGGGCCGCGGGCGCGCGGCTGGTCGTCTTCTGGGAGGTGAACGGCGACCTCGGGGCGCGATACGAAGACCTCTTCATCCCCGACGGCTCGTTCACGGTCGTCAACGTCGCGCCGGGCCGCTCCCTGCGCGACACCGCCTTGTTCCTGCTGTTCAGCGACATGAAGTCGATCCGCGGCGTCCCGACGCGGTGGATCTCGCGTCTCGCGTTCCAGGGGCGCGTCTTCCACCAGATCAGGCCCGAGACCTTCCGCGACGAGGATCTTGTCCGGATGGTCCAGGAAAGCCGCCGGCTTCTTCTCTCGTCGTGGTGGTCGTTCTACGGGGGCCCGGCCCTGGACTTCTCCTTCTTCAAGGCGCGTCCGGCCGAGCAGGCGGAAATCGAAAGGGTGAGCGCCCGGCTCGGCGGGACGACGATCGGCGTTCACATCCGCCGCGCCGACAACGTCAATGCCATACGATACAGCCCCACCTCGGCTTTCGTCGCCGCAATGTCGGACGCCATCAGGAGTGATCCGGACACCCGGTTCTTCCTGACGACGGATTCGACAGAAACGGCGGACGAGATTGTGTCTGTTTTCGGAGACCGTCTTGTGACGCGGGGGCGGAACGTCCGCCGTGACTCCCTTGCCGGGATGAAGGACGCCGTCATCGACCTGTTCATCCTTTCGCGCACCGCCAGGATACTTGGCTCGTACTACTCCACGTTTTCGGAGACGGCCGCGGACCTGGGTGGAATCGATTGGCTGACGGTGACGACCGAGCGTTCGCTGACCGGACTCCCAAACGTCCTGGTCGTTGCGGAAGGGGACCACAGGTGAGGTGGAGCTTGGCGGCCGCGCCGGTTTCGCGAGGGCGTCCCGGAGGCCGGCGGCCCAGGCCAAATACAGGCTTCGGCCGTTCTCGGGCGGGATGCGTCGACCCTGGCGTGATCCGGCAGATCGAGCGTGAGCACCGGGCCTGGTTCGCAGAGAACGGATATGAACCTTCGGAATCGTGAGCCGCACGGCGAATGCCCATGCGCGCCGGCAAGTGCGGCGGCGCTGGTCCGGGGGGCCTCGTGAAATGACCCTGCGGGCCAGGATGTCCAGCCTCATGCCGTCACAGCTCGCCTGGAGTCTCCGGCGATTTCGCGCGTCCCGACGGCGGAACATGTCCCAGATCGGCCAGGACTTCTGGGTCGCCGGCGAGGTGTTCAACGGAATGCGCGGCGGCTATTTCCTCGATATCGGAGCGGCCGACGGGTACGACATCAGCAACTCCTTCCTGCTGGAGACGCGATACGGCTGGTCCGGACTCTGCGTCGAAGCCAATCCCGAGACCTTCCAGACCCTGCGTGCCTGCCGCCGCGTCCAGTGCGTCAACGCCTGCATCGATGCGGACGTCGGCTCGGCCGAGTTCAGGAAGGACGGCCTGTTCGGCGGGATCGTGGCGACCGGAACCGACGCCTCGGCCCGCACGACCGGCGACGTGGTGTCGATGCCGACCACGACTCTGGGCCGCCTGCTCGATGAATACCGCGCGCCGAAGCGGATCGACTACATGTCCATCGACGTCGAGGGGGCGGAGGACAGAATCCTCGGCGGCTTCGATTTCGATCGCTACAGCTTCAACGCCATCACCATAGAGCGGCCAAGCGCGATGCTCAGGGCCCTGCTCGCCGATCACCGCTACCGGATGGTCAAGGAAGTCCCGGGGCTGGATGCGTTCTTCATCCACGAGGACTTTCTGGAGACCTACGTGGCCAATGCGATCTCGTTCTGGACCAAGACGGTCTGATCCAGAGCCACGCCATGACGCCGGCGCCGGCACGCGTGCTGCACATCGTCGAAAGCCTCGATCGGGGCTCGGTCGAGGCCTGGCTGATGCGAATGGCGGCCCGCGCAAGGGGGAGGGGCGTGGCCGTGGACTGGACGTTCTACTGCACCTTGCCCACGCCCGGCGCAAACGACAGTGCGGCGAGGACGCTCGGGATGCGCGTCCTGCACGCCCCGGTCAGGATCGGGCGCAAGACGGCGTTCGCCAGGGCGTTGCGGGAGGAGCTGACGCGCGGCGGCTACGACGTCCTGCACGCGCACCATGATCTCGTCTCCGGGCTCTATCTGGCCGCGGCCGCCGGGCTGAGGCTGCGCCGCAGCATCGTCCACGTCCACAACGCCGACGAGGAGGTGCTCACGGACCATCCCGTGAAGCGGCCGCTCCTCAGGGCCGGGCTCCGACGGACCTGTCTCGCGCTCGCCGATCGGATCGTCGCGAACTCGAAGCACAGTCTCGAGGTCTTCCTCGCCGGCCGACGGCCACGTCCGGGACGCGACAGGGTGCACTACCTGGGGATCGACTCGGAGCCGTTCGCACGGGCCGCCGCCGACCGCGCGGCGCTGCGGCGGGAGCTGGGCCTGCCGGCGGACGCCCCGATCCTGCTGTTCGCCGGCCGGATGACGCCGGAGAAGAACCCCGTCTTCGCTGTCGATGTCCTGGCGGAGATCCGCCGCCGGCGCCCGGACGTCGCGGGCGTGTTCGTCGGCGCCGGATCGCTCGAGGACGCGGTCCGCGCACGCGCCGCCGACCTGGGGCAGTCGGAGGCGATCCGTCTTGCGGGCTGGAGATCGGACATCCCCGAGGTGATGGCCGCCAGCGACTGGTTCATCCTGCCCCACCCCGAGAGTCCGCCCGAGGGCTTCGGCATCGCCGTCGTCGAGGCTCAGCTCGCGGGCCTGAGACTTCTCCTCTCGAAGGGAGTCCTGGACGATCCGCTGCTGCCGACCGCCGTGTTCAGGCGCCTGGGGCTGGCGGAACCGCCGGAGGCCTGGGCGGCCGCCGCTCTCGACATGCTGGCGGGCCCGGCCCCGTCCCGGGCCGCCGCCGTCGCGGCGCACCGGGAGTCGCCCATGGACATGGACCGGGCGCTGGACGACCTGTTGTCGCTCTACGCATGACCCGGCCGACGCGCGTGCTCCAGGTGCTGAGCGGCCTCGGCATGGGCGGGGCGGAAACCTGGCTGATGCAGCTGTTGCGCCATTGGAGGCCGGGCGGCGAGGTCCAGGTCGATTTCCTGCTCACGGGCGGCCGCGAGGACGTCTTCGATTCCGAGGCCGCCGCTCTCGGGGCGAAGCTGCACTATGTGTCCTATGGCAGGAGCCAGCTCGGCTCATTCGTGTCCGCCTTCCGCAAGCTGCTCGCCCGCGGCCGGTACGACGCCATTCACGACCACGCCGATTATGCGGGCGGCTGGCGCTATCTGATGGGCGCGGGCGTGCTCCCGCCCGTGCGGGTGAGCCACGTCCACAATCCGTGGCTCCACATCGAGGCGAACTACGCCGTCAGTCCCGCCCGCCGCATCGCGGCGCTTGGGGGCAAGGCGCTGGTGGAACGCCGGGCCAGCCACGTCTGCGGCACCTCGGGCCAGATCCTGAGGCAGTATGGGTTCGAGCCCGGCCGCCGCCGCCCCGACGTACAGGTCCTGCATTGCGGGATCGACCTGCGCCGGTTCGAGGCGCCCCGGCAGCCCGACCGGTCCCGATTGCTGGCCGAGTTCGGCTGGCCCGAGGACGCCAAGGTCATCCTGTTCGCGGGCCGGCTCGACCGGGCGCTGGAATTCGCCCATCCCCAGAACCACAAGAACTCCTGGCTGGCGCTCAACATCGCGAGGTCCGCAACGGAGCGGGACCCATCCGTCCGGCTGATCATGGCGGGGACGGGACCGTCGCACGCAGCCCTTGAAGACCGTGTCCGGTCGTGGGGACTGCAGGACCGGTTGAGGCTTCCCGGCCTGCGGCAGGACATGCCGGCGCTGATGAGGGCGTCCGACGTGCTGCTGTTCCCTTCGGCTCAGGAGGGCCTGGGCATGGTCGCCGTCGAGGCCCAGGCGGCCGGCCTGCCGGTGGTCGCCAGCACGGCGGTGCCGCGGGAAGCGGTCGTCATCCCCGAGCTCTTCCGGGCCCTGCCGCTCGACGCGCCGCGAGAGGCCTGGGCCGAGGCCGTTCTGGCGGCGGCGGGGGCCCCGCGCCCGGATCCGGCTCGCTGCCGGAACGCGGTGGAGGCCTCCGACTTCTCGATCGCCAATTCCGCACGCCGGCTCGAGGCGATCTACCGGTCCAAGTCTTGACCCGCGTGCTGACCATAGAGCCGTCCGGCAACCTCTGGGGCTCCGAGCGCGCGCTGATCGACCTGATCGGCTCGTCGCCCGAGCTGGACCTGGCGGTCTGCTGCCCGGACGGGACGCCGCTCGTCGCGGAGCTCCGGGCGCGGGGCGTCCGGGTCTTCCCCTACCTGCTGCCCGACCTGCACCGCGGGCCGCGGCGGCGCCGGCTGGCTGCGGCCCTGGGCGTCCTGCGGGCCGCCCTCGCCTTCCGGCCCGGGGCGCTGCACCTGAACCAGGCGGGCTGCTATCGGATCGCCCTTCCCGCGGCGACCCTGCTGAACCTGCCGATGTTCGCACACGTCAGGATCTTCGAGGACGCCGGCTATCTCGCGCGCCAGACGCCCAGTCCCAAACGGCTCGCCGGCGTCATCGCCATCAGCGACGCCGTGGCCGCAGAGCTGGACGCGCACCCGGCGCTGAGGCCTGTCCCAACCCACACCATTTACGACGCCTACGCCGAGGCGCCGCCGCCCCGGGGGGTGGAGCGGCGGCCGGACCGCATCGTCTGCGTCGGGCGGATCACCCCTATCAAGGGCCAGGATGTGCTCCTGCGGGCGCTACCCCTCCTGGAGGGGGCGGAGTGCTGGATGGCCGGGACGGGCGAGGGCCCGTTCATGGACGAGCTCACGTCCTTGCCGGGGGCGGCCCAGGCCCGCTGGATGGGTTTCGTCCCGGAGGTCATGCCGATCCTGGCGTCCGCCTCCGTCCTCGCCTGCCCGTCGCACCGGGAGCCGCTCGGGCGCGTGATCCTGGAGGCCTGGGACGCCGGTTGCGTGCCCGTGGTCTACGCAGGCAGCGGCGGGGCGGCGGAGATCGTCAGGGCGAGCGGGGGCGGGGTTCTCTACGATGCGCAGGAGCCCGCCTGCCTGGCCGCCGCGCTCGGGAGCGTCCTCGCGATGACGCCGGCCGCACGCGCCGAGTTGGCGGCCCGGGGCCGGGCATGGTCCCGGCGGAACTGCAGCCCCGCCGCCTACGGCCTGGCGATGGCTGCCGTGCTCGGGTCCAGGCGCGGCCAGGAGTCCCGCGGAAGCGCTCGCGGGCGCATCCCCGCAGAGGGTCGGCCTTGACGAACTACGACCCTGCCGAAGCCATGCTGGGCGGCTTCTCAAGCCTCGACGGCACGGTCGAGTTCTTCAGCCGTGTCAACGCCCTGCTGGAGCCGGACTTCACCGTGCTCGACCTCGGCGCGGGACGGGGCATGTGGCACAGCGAGGATCAGAGCCCCTTCCGGCGAGGGCTGCGGGACATCCGCGGCAAGGTCGCCGAATACATCGGCGCCGATGTCGATCCAGCCGTGCTGCAGAACCCGACCACCACGCGCAACGTGCTGATCCAGGCCGGGCGCATTCCACTAGGAGACGGCGAGATCGATCTGATCCTGTGCGACTATGTGCTCGAGCACGTGCAGGACGTCACCGCTTTCCGGGACGAGGTCTCGCGCGTGCTGAAGCCCGGCGGGGTCTTCTGCGGGCGCACGCCCCACGCACTGAACTACGTCGCCCTCGCCGCCCGTCTGGTCCGCAACGCCGAGCATGCCCGCTGGCTGAAGCGCATCCAGCCCGGCCGAAGACCCGAAGACGTCTTCCCCACGGCCTATCGCTGCAACACCCTGCGCGACCTCCGACAGGCGTTCCCCGAGTGGGAGCACTTCTCGTACGTCTACACGGCCGAGCCGAGCTACTACTTCGGCAACCGGCCGGCGTTCCAGGTCCTGTCCCTGCTCCACAAGCTCGCGCCCTCGGTGCTGACGGGCAACCTGTTCGTGTTCATCCGCAAGCCCGACGTCGGACTGACGTGAAGATCCTGTTCCTGGGCGAAGTCGGCGAGGGCCAGACCTCGCTCATGCGGCTGCGCGCGCTTCGGCGACTGGGGCATGAGGTGCAGGGTGTCCACACAGTCGAACCCTGGGCGCAGGCGTCCTGGATCAAGCGCAGGATGCAGCGGCGATTGGGCCGCGGGTCGGTGGTCGACGCGATCAACTCGGCTGTCCTGCGCGAAGCCCAGGCGTTCCGGCCGGACCTGGTCTGGGCCGAGAAGCAGGAATTCTTGACGCCCGACACGCTCGAGGGCCTCAAAGCGCTCGGCGCGCGTCTCGTCCACTTCACCCCCGACCCCTACTTCTCCCTGAGCTGGAAACGCACGCCGGTGATGGACCGGGCGATGTCGGGTTTCGACGTGCTCGTCTACTGCAAGTCCTACGAACGCGAGGACTACGCGCGGCTCGGCCGCCCCCTGGTCTACATGCCGCTCGGCTATTGCGACGAAGTCCACCGGCCGCTTGCGTCGCAGGATGCTCGCTGGTCATCGGTCGTGGGCTTCCTCGGCGGCTGGGAGCCCCGACGGGAACGCCTGCTGCACCAAATTGCGGGGGCGGGCGTCGAGGTGAAGATCTGGGGCGGCTATTGGGATTTCCTGAAGGACGGCCGCTGGACGCTGCGCCGCCAGGTCATCCTCGGCCAGCTGGCGGGCAGGGACCCGTTCCGGTTCCACAGGGATCCGTTGCTGGCCGCGGCCTGGCAGGGCGGGGAGGTCTATGCCGACGACTACGCCCGCGCACTCACCGGCGCCTCGATCGGCCTCGGCTTCCTGCGCAAGGTCTGCCCGGATCAGCATACCACGCGCACCTTCGAGATCCCGGCCTGCGGCAGCATGCTCCTGGCGGACAGGACCGAGGAGCATCAAGACTTCTTCGCCGAAGGTTCGGAGGCGGAGTTCTTCGGCTCGGAGGAGGAGCTGGTGGACAAGGCTCGGTTCTATGCTCGCCATGCGTCGGCGCGAGCGAAAGTCGCGGCGGCCGGCCGCGAGCGCTGCATTTCCGGCCGATACGCCTATGTCCACCGCCTGGCGGAGACTCTTGCCCAGGTGCAGGCGCTTTGACCGCCGCGGCCGATGCTGTGCGCCCCCGCCTGCCGGAACGTCTGCTGCTGGCCTATGCCCGCCGCTTTCCCATCCGGCGTGGCAAGCTGCGCGTCGTGAACGCCCTTTGGCGTGCGGCGGCGGGCGCCGACCGCCAACGGCTCGCGAACTTGCGCTGCTCGGACTTCCGCATGAGCTGCGACCTGGAGGAGATGCTGCAACGGCAGTTCTATTTCTTCGGGACCTATTTCCTGGAGAAGGAGCTGCTCGACGCCTGGGCTGCCGCGGCCCGTCGCGCGCGGATCATCTTCGACGTCGGGGCCAATTCCGGAATCTACGCCCTGGAGGCGCTGGCGGCGAACCCGGGCGCTTCTGTGCACGCCTTCGAGCCCACGCCGGAAATCGCAGCGCGTCTGCGCCAGAGCGTCGGACTGAACAGGCTCGATGGCCGGCTCCACGTCCACCAGACGGCGGTCTCGGACCAGGACGGCGGGGCTGTGCTGCGCCGGTTCAGGGGCGAGACCGGCGACAACGAGGGCATGAACTATCTGGTCGACGAGCCTTCCGCGCCGGACGACGAGGTGGTCGAGACGGTCCGGCTGGACCGGTTCTGCGCGGAGCGGGGGATCGGCCGCATCGATCTCCTGAAGCTCGACATCCAGGGGCGCGAGCCCGAGGCCCTGGAGGGGGCCGGCCGGCTCCTGGCCGAGCGCCGCATCGCCCTGATCTTCATGGAGCTGAACTGGGGACCCCGCGCGGACTGCCCGGCGGACCGCTCGATCCATAGACTGGGCGAGGCCGGGTACCGCTTCTCCGCGCCCGGCCCGAACCTGGAGTTCCGCGCGCCGGGCGACTGGCTGCGCCGCTGCTCCGACGTGCTAGCCTGCGCGCCGGACCTGGAGGGCGTGGGCGCGTGAGCGGCTCCATCATCATCTGCCTTGCCGCCCTGTGGGCCGTGCTCGCGATCGTACGGGCGAACGGGCCCTCGCTGGGCCTGCCGTTCGCCTATCTCGGCTCCCTGCTGCTGATCCACGTGCCGGGCGCGTGGGCCCACCTGGTCAGCCGTCAGGCGCTCGCCGGCGACCGGGAGGCGGCGATCGGCATCGGATACACGGCCGTCGGGGCGGCGTGCTTCGCCGCGGGCGTGTGGCTGGCGCGCCTGCGCCGCGGCCCGGCCCCGGCCGGACCCGCGCCGGCCGCTGAACTGCAGTCCCGCTTCCGGCTGTTCTGCCTGTTCGGCGGCTGGCTGTTCGTCTACGGCCTCACGCCGCTCAGGTCGATTCCCAGCGTCGCCGCGGTCGTGGACAAGGGTGGGGCGATCTGGATCCTCGGGGTGATGCTGGGCGTGCGGGCTGCGCTCGGGGCCGGCAGCCCGCGTGCGCTGACGCTCTGGCTGGGCGCCCTCGCCGTCTACCCGGTCCTCATGCTCCTGCTAGGCGGCTTCCTGAGCTACGGCAGCACCGCGGTGATCATCGCCCTGTCGGTCCTGGTGGTCGTCGCGCGCAGCCAGTGGCGCGCGATGGCGGGCGTGGGCCTCGCGGCGGTGCTCGGGATCAGCCTGTTCACGGCCTATTTCGAGCAGCGCGACGCGATCCGCGGCGCGGTCTGGGGCGGCGCCACCATGGACCAGCGGCTCGACGCGGTCGGCGGCATGCTCGCGAGCGCCCACCTGTTCGACCCGGACCGGCCCGCCGACATCTCGGCCCTGGACCAGCGCCTGAACCAGAACTTCTTCGTCGGGCTCTCGGCCGAGCGCATCCGCAACGGCGACGTGCATTACCTCAACGGCCGCTCGGTCTGGGAAGGCCTCGTTTCTCTGGTCCCGCGGATCGTCTGGCCCGACAAGCCGGTCTACGGCGGCAGCCCCAAGATCGTGTCCGAGATGACCGGGCTGCAGCTCAGCCCGACCACCTCCTTCGGCGTCGGCAACGTCATGGAATTCTACATCAACTTCGGCCTGGCCGGGGTCGCGGGCGGGTTCGTCCTGCTCGGGTGGCTGCTGGGGTGGCTGGACCTCAGGGCCGCCGAGGCTGAGCGCCGGGGCGATTTCGGGGGCGCGGTTCTGTTGTTCCTTCCCGCCGCGGCGCTGATCCAGCCGAACGGTTCCATGGTGGAGCTGACCGGCGGCGCCGCGGCCGCCCTGGCCGCGGCCCTCGTCTGGCGCTGGGCCTGGCGGGAGTGGATGGCCCGGCGTCCGGCTCCGGCGCAGGCCAGGGCTCTGCAGGGACGCCGCGCCTGAGCCGGGCTCGATGAAGGTCCTGCTCGCCGCCACGAGCCTGGCGCCCGCGTACGGCGGGCCCGCCGTGTCGGTGTTCCAGCTGGCGCGCGCCCTGGCGGGGGCCGGGGTCGAGGTCGGGCTCTGGGCGGCGGACGGCTCGGCCGAGGGCCTGCCCCTCCCGGGGGGGTGCGCGCTCGGCGGCTCCCCCGAACAGGCCCTGGCCGCGTTCGGCGCCCCCGACGTGCTGCACGACAGCGGCATCTGGCTGCCGCACAACCACCGGCTCGCGGCCCTGGCGACGCGCCGGGGCCTGCCCCGCATCGTGAGCCCGAGGGGCATGCTCGAGCCGTGGGCCCGGCGGCACAAGGGCTGGAAGAAAGCTCTGGCCTGGCGGCTCTACCAGCGGGCCGACCTGCGCGGCGCGGCGCTGCTGCACGCCACCGCCGAGCCCGAGGCGCGGAACCTGGAGGCGCTCGGCCTGGGCGTTCCCGTCGGGGTCGTCCCGAACGGCGTCGAGGTCCCTGAGGGCGGGTCGCGGCCGCCGGAGGGCCGCGGGGCGGCCGGACCACGGACCGTCCTGTTCCTCGGCCGCATCTATCCCGTGAAGGGCCTGCCGATGCTGGTCGAGGCCTGGGCCCGGGCGAGGCCCAAGGGCTGGCGCCTGGTCATCGCCGGTCCGGACGAGGCCGGACACCGGGCCGAGGTCGAAAGCGACGTCGCGGCGGCCGGGCTGCAGGGCGAGGTCTCGTTCCTGGGTCCTGTGGCGGGCGAGGCAAAGACCGCGGCGCTCTTCGGGGCGGACCTGTTCGTGCTGCCGAGCCATTCGGAGAGCTTCGGCATGGCCATCGGCGAGGCGCTGGCGCACGGCCTGCCCGTCCTGACCACCACCGCCGCGCCCTGGCCCCTGCTCGAGGCGCGCGCCTGCGGCTGGCGTGTGGCGCCCGATCCCGGCGCCCTGGCCGAGGGCCTGCGGCGGGCGACGGCGCTCGGCCCGGCGCAGCTGCGGGCGATGGGCCAAGCCGGCCGCGAGGCGGTGGCCGAGGCCTTCGGCTGGGCCGGCGTCGCGAACCGGTTCGTCACGATTTACCAGCAGACTACGGCCGGCGGGCTCTCCCCTCCGGCGATGGGCAGGGCGGCATGATCATCCTCGGCGTCAACGCCTTCCACGGCGATTCCTCCGCCTGCCTCGTGCGCGACGGGCGGCTGGTCGCGGCGGCGGAGGAGGAGCGGTTCCGGCGGATCAAGCACTGGGCGGGCTTCCCGTCGCAGGCGATCGCCTGGTGCCTGGACGAGGCCGGGGTCGGGCTGGACGACGTGGACCACGTGGCCGTCAACCAGGACAGCCGCGCGAACCGGCTGAAGAAGATCGCCTATGTGCTGAAGACCCGGCCGGACCTCGGCCTGGTGCTCGGCCGGCTCAGGAACCGCCGCGCCCGCGCCGGCGTCCCCGAGCTCCTCGCCGAGGCCTTCCCGGGCGCGGCCCTGAAGGCCCGGTTCCATGAGGTGGAGCACCACCTGGCGCACCTGTCCTCGGCGTTCGACGTCTCTCCGTTCCAGGAGGCCGTGGCGGTGTCGGTGGACGGCTTCGGCGACTTCGCCAGCACCGCCTGGGGCGTGGGCCGGGGGCGCGAGCTGTCGCTGGACGGCCGGATCCTGTTCCCCCATTCGCTGGGCGTCTTCTACCAGGCGCTGACCCAGTACCTGGGCTTCCCGCACTACGGCGACGAGTACAAGGTGATGGGCCTGGCGCCCTACGGCCGGCCGACCGAGCTGGAGCGGATGCGCCGGATCGTGCGGCTGCACGGCGACGGCGGCTTCGAGCTGGACCTGGACTACTTCCGCCACCACCGCGAGGAGGCGGCGTTCCAGTGGTCGGAGGGCCCGCCGGAGTTCAACGACCTGTTCTCCGGACGCCTGGAGGAGCTGCTCGGCCCGCGCCGGCGCCCCGACGAGCCGCTGGAGGAGCGCCACCGCGACATCGCCCGCTCGGTCCAGGCCATGTACGAGGAGGCCTTCTTCAACCTGATCGGGACGCTGCAGGCCCGCACGGGGCTGACGGACCTGGTCCTGGCCGGCGGCTGCGCGGCCAATTCGGTGGCCAACGGCAAGGTCCGGCGCATGACCCCGTTCCGGCGCGTCTATGTGCAGCCGGCCGCCGGCGACGCGGGCGGGGCGATCGGCGCCGCCTTCTGCGTCTGGCGCCGACAGGGCGGCGGCCGCGGCTTCGTCATGGACCACGCCTACTGGGGGCCGGGCTACGGCGACGACGAGCTCGGGGAGATGCTTGAGGCCCGCGCCGGCCAGCTCGCCGACGCCGGCTGCGCGGTCGAGCACCTGTCCGATGCGGACGAGCTCTGCGCCCGGACCGCGGCGGCCGTGGCCGACGGCCAAGTGGTCGGCTGGTTCCAGGGACGGATGGAATGGGGGCCCCGCGCCCTGGGCGCCCGCTCGATCGTCTGCGACCCCCGTCGCGCCGACATGAAGCAGATCCTGAACGCCAAGATCAAACGGCGCGAGAGCTTCCGCCCCTTCGCCCCCTCGGTGCTCGACCGCGCGGTGGGCGAGTGGTTCGAGGAGGACGACGACGTCCCCTTCATGATGCAGGTGTTCCAGATCCGCGAGGAGAAGCGGGCCCTGATCCCGGCCGTCACCCATGTCGACGGCTCGGGCCGGCTGCAGACCGTCCACCGCGCAGCGAACCCCCGCTACTACGGCCTGATCGAGGCGTTCGAGCGGCTCACGGGCGTGCCCATGGTGCTGAACACCTCCTTCAACGAGAACGAGCCGGTGGTCTGCCGCCCGGAGGAGGCGCTCGACTGCTTCCTGCGCACCCGGATGGACCTGCTGGTGCTGGGCAGCCGCCTCGTCCGCCGCCGCCCGGAAGGCGCGCCGGCGGGCGCGGCCGCCCGATCCCAGGCCCCGGCCTAAGGAGCCCCCCGCATGTCGCTCGTCATGACCTCTCCGGCCGACGCCCTGATCGACCGGATCGGGAGCCGCCAGGCCGTGGTGGGGGTGATCGGCCTCGGCTACGTGGGCCTGCCGCTGGCGGCCGCGACGGGCCGGGCGGGCTTCCGCACCGTGGGCTTCGACGTGGACCCGGACAAGCCGGCCCGGCTGAACCGGGGCGAGTCCTACATCGACGCCGTGCCCGCCGCCGAGCTCGGCCGGCTGGTGGGCCAGGGGCTGTTCGAGGCGACCACGGCCCTGGAGCGGCTGGGCGACTGCGACGTGGTGGTGATCTGCGTGCCCACGCCCCTCACCCGCCAGCGCGAGCCGGACCTGTCCTATGTGGAGGCCACCGCCCGCGCCGTGGCCCGCACCCTGCGCCCGGGCCAGCTGGTCGCGCTGGAATCGACCACCTACCCGGGCACCACCTGCGGGGTGGTCCGGCCGATCCTGGAGGCCGGCGGCCTGACATCCGGGACCGACTTCTTCCTGGGCTTCTCGCCGGAGCGGGAGGACCCGGGCAACGCCGAGTTCGGCACCCGCACCATTCCCAAGGTCGTGGCCGGCGACGGGCCCGCGGCCGGGCGCGCCATGGAGGCCTTCTACGGCGCGGTGGTGCAGACCGTCGTGCCGGTGTCCTCGCCCGACGTCGCCGAGGCGGTGAAGATCACCGAGAACGTGTTCCGCGCCGTGAACATCGCCCTGGTGAACGAGCTCAAGATGGTGTTCGACCGCATGGGCATCGACGTCTGGGAGGTGATCGACGCGGCCAGGACCAAGCCGTTCGGCTTCATGCCCTTCTATCCCGGCCCCGGGCTCGGCGGGCACTGCATCCCGATCGACCCCTTCTACCTGACCTGGAAGTCGCGCGAGTTCGACATGCCGACCCGGTTCATCGAACTGGCCGGCGAGATCAACGTCGCCATGCCCCGCTATGTCGTCGCCCGGCTGGAGGAGGCGCTGGACCGCCGCCTCGGCAAGTCGCTGGGCTCGGCGCGGATCCTGATCGTGGGGCTGTCCTACAAGAAGAACGTCGCCGACGTGCGCGAGAGCCCCACCTTCAAGCTCATGGAGCTGATCGAGGCCCGCGGCGCCCAGGTCGCCTTCCACGATCCGCACGTGCCGGCGATCCCGCCCACCCGCGAGCATGCGGATTATACCGGGCGGGCCTCCATCCCGATCACGGCCGAAACACTGGCCGCGGCGGACGCGGTGCTGATCTCCACCGACCACGACGCGGTCGACTACGCCCTGATCGCCCAGGCCGCGCCGCTGGTGATCGACACCCGCAACGCCCTGGAGCGCCGCGGCCTGTCCTCCGAGCGGGTGGTGAAGGCCTGAGGGCCTGAGCCTATTGGGGCGCGCGAGGCGTTCGGCTCCTCGCCGCCGCGTCCGCGACCCTCAGCCGGAACAGCTCCATCGCCAGCGCCAGCCGGCCGCGCGGGTCCGTGACCCGTCCGGTCGCCGCCATCAGGGCGCCGGTCTGCAGCGGCAGGCCCCACCCCGCGGCGATCTCGCTGCGGACCTGGTCGCGCAGGTCGGCGGGCAGCTCTTCCCAGTGCTGGTAGGCCAGGGCGACGCGGTCGCGCAGCAGCTCCGGGTCGTAGGGGGCGACGTCGTAGGCGCGCTGCAGGGCCTGGGCCGCGGCGGGGGTCAGCCGGCCCGCCGCGCGGGCGTCGACGGCGGCCACGGTGAGCCAGGCGCGGCCGTCCACCGGGCGCAGGGCCAGGGCCTTCAGGCTCAGGGCGCGGGCCCGCGCCGCCTCGCCGCGCTCCAGCGCCCGCGCCGCCTGGGCGTCATAGCTCGCCGGGGTCGGCAGCAGGTTCAGCGGCCGCGCCGAGGCGGCGGAGGCGGCGCCCCCGATCTCGATGGCGCAGACCGCCGCCAGGGCGGCCGCGGCGAAGCCTCCCCCCGCCGTTCCCCACACCGCCAGCGCCCGCCGCGCGCCGCCTGAGGCCCAGGCCCCGCCGGCCGGCTCGGCGCGGCCGCGGCCGCGCATGGCCAGGCCGCCGGCCAGGCCCAGCAGGCAGGCCAGCTCGAAGGCGACCGAGGGCACCTGCAGGCCGAAGTCGGTCGCCCCGTGGATCAGCGCCACGAGGCTGGCGGCCGCGAGCCCGCGGATCCAGGTGGTCATCCGCCGGCGCCGCCCCGCGCCGCGCCAGATCCCGGCCAGCACCAGGCCGATGGCGGCGAACATGGCCGCCGCGCCGATCACGCCGGCCTCCTCCAGCCACTGCAGATAGACATTGTGGACCGCGTGGACGTTCCACAGGACCGGATAGGTCTCACGCGTGGTCACCATCCGGTTGACCGCGTCGAATCCGCCCAGGCCGTAGCCCAGCCAGGGCGAGGACAGAAACGCCCCCCAGTGGGCGGCGCCGATCGCGCCGCGGCCGTCGGGCGCGGCGCCCACGCTGGCCAGGCGCTCCAGCAGGGGCCCGCCCCCCAGCACCGCGAGCGCCGCCAGGGCGGCGATGACGCCCGCCAGCCCGAGGCCGGCCAGGCCGAACAGCCGCCACCGCCGGGCCCGCGCTTCCCAGACCAGCAACACCCCGAGCGAGGCCATGCCGGCGGCGAAGCCGCCGCGCGACTGGGTCAGCAGCAGGCAGGCGGCGCAGAAGGCGGCGGCCGCGCCGGCCGTCCCCGCGCGCTGCAGGCCGCCCCGCGGGCCGCCGCCCGCCTGGGCGCGCAGGGCCTGGACCAGGGCGGCGGCCGAGAGGACCAGCCCCATGCCGAACACCGTGGCGGCGGTGTTGGCGCTGAGGAAGGCCGCCGACAGGCGCTGGCTGGCGTAGGGCAGGGCGATGGAGCCGAACAGCACGCCCGGGTCGGCCAGGTGCGAGACGAAGGCCCAGGCGGCGAACGCCCCGGTGAAGATCACCAGCAGATTGAGGCACCAGCGCGCGCGCGCGTCGTCGGCGCCGACCAGCCAGGCGTAGAGGAAGGCGCAGCCCAGCCCGGCCAGGCGCAGCATCTCCAGCAGCACGGCCGACCGGTCCAGGGCGGCGGCCGGGGCGGCCTGGACGTAGGCCCAGATCGGCTGCGGCCCGCCGGGGACGAGGGGGGTCAGGGACCAGAGCGCCGCCAGGAGCACGAGCGCGAAGGCGATCGCCGGGGCGGCAAGGGCGCGGGCGCGGGCCAGCTCGGCCCGGGCCCAGGGGCAGCCGGCGAGCAGGGCGCCCAGCATCAGGCCCTGGGCCGCGGTCAGGCCGAAGGCGATCTCGCGGCGCGCGGCCCCGAAGGCCAGGTGCGCCAGGAACAGCACGAGGCACAGCGCCGCCCCGGCGGCCTTCTCCGACCAGGCGAGCCGGACGGCCGGCGCCTCCCCGCGGCCGGGGGCGATCGCCAGGGTCTGGGCCGTGGGCGCCGGCCCGCCGTCTCCGGTCATCCGCCGTAGTATTTCTGGTAGGACCGGTAGTAGTAGCCGGGATCGCCGTAGCCCTGCTGCGCCTGGGCCTTGACGTTCACCTGGGTCAGGGCCGCGCCGGCGATGTGGGCGTGCACGGACTGCAGCATCCGCAGGGCCGCCTCGGTGGCCTTGCGCGGCGTCTTGCGCCAGCGCACCAGCACCACCACGGAATCGGCCAGGGGCGCGAGCACCCGGGTGTCGGCGATCGGCAGCACCGGCGCCGTGTCCAGCACGATCACGTCATAGGTGCGGCGCAGCTCCTCGATCAGCGCCCGCATGGCCGCGGTCCCGAACACGTCCCTGGGCGTGTAGGCCGAGCGCGCGAGCGGCAGGATCATGGCCCCGGAGGGGTCCTTCACCAGCACCTGGTCCAGGGTGGCGGTCCGGTTCAGCACCTCGATCAGGCCGGCGCGCGGCTCGCCGGTCAGCGCCCGGTCCAGGCCGCGCTGGCGCAGGTCGCAGTCCAGGATCACCGTCCGCGCCCCCGACAGCGCCATGGTGCGGGCCAGCGCCAGGGAGGTGGTGGTCTTGCCCTCGCCGGGCAGGGAGGAGGTGATGGCGATCACCTTCACCTGCTGGCCGATGCGCGAGAACAGCACCGAGGCGCGCAGGTTGCGGAACGCCTCGGCGAAGCTGGACAGGGGCTTCTCCACCACGAAGTCGATCGGAGCGGTCCTGGCGGGCGCGCCGGACTTGGCCTCCAGGGTGGAGTTCAGCTCCGGGATCGAGCCGAGATAGGGGACCTCGAGCTCGCGCTCCAGCTCCTCGGCGGTGCTGATGCCGCTGTCGAGCTTCTCGGCCGCGAAGGCGGCGCCGAGGCCCGCGGCGGCGGCGAGCAGCAGGCCGGTCAGGACGCCGCGCGTCTTGTTCGGATAGCTGGAGAAGTTCGGGGTCTTGGCCTGGGAGACGATGCGCGCGTCGGAGGTCTCCAGCCCCTGCTGGCTGCTCGTCTCCTTGAAGCGGTTCAGATAGCTCTCGTAGAGCGCCTTGATCGACTCGGCGTTGCGCTCCAGCTCGTTCAGCTTGATCGAGGCGCGGTTGTTGCCGGCCAGGGCGCCCTTGGAGCGGGCGACGCTCGCCTCCACCGAGGCGGTCCTCTGCCGCGCGACCTGGGCCTGGGCCTCCAGGTTGGAGATGATGGTGCGGATCTCCTGGCGGATCTGGGCGTCGATGTCGGCCAGCTCGCGCTTGGCCTTCAGCATCTCCGGGTGGCGCTCGCCGTAGCGGCCCGACAGGTCCGCGATCTTCTGCATCAGGGTCGCGCGCTGGGCGCGCAGCGCCTGGACGGTCGGGGAGTTCATCGCCTCGCCGACGTCCTCGCCGGTGCTGCCGCGGGCCATCTGCTCCTTGGCGGTGGACAGGCGCGCGTCCGCCTCGGCCTGCTGGGCCCTGGCGGTGGCGAGCTGCTGGTCGAGCGAGGAGATCTCCTGCTCGGTCAGGGTCGCGCCCTGGGCGCTCAGGAGGTTGTTGGCGACCTTGTACTGCTCGACGGCGGTCTCGGCCTCCAGCAGCTGCTGGCGCAGGTCCGCCACCTTGGTGTTCAGCCACTCGTTGGCGTCGCGGGTCGCGTCGAACTTCGCGTCCAGCTGCTGCACCAGGTAGTCCTTGGCGAAGGCGTTGGCGATCAGGGCCGCCTTCACCGGGCTCGGCGAGGTGTAGGAGATCTCGATCACATAGGTCAGGCCGACGCGCTGGACCGAGAGGCCGGCCAGCACCCGGTCCACCACCGCCTCGTGCTCGCGCCGGGTCAGGGCCGCGGAGGTCGCCTGGATCGGCGCCGCGGCCTTGCCGAACTGCAGCAGGCGCGCGAGCGGCCCGGGCCTGGCGAGCTTGGGATTGTAGTCCGGGTCCTGCTCGAGCTTCAGGTCGCGCACCACCATCTCGCCCAGCGAGCGCGACTTCAGCACCTGCACCTCGGTGTCGATCGCGGTGGAATCGGTCGGCAGCCCCGACATCACCGCGCTGGTGTCGACGATGTGCTGCTTGCGCGAGTCGATCATCACCTGCGCCGACGCCGTGTACAGCGGCGTCTTCTGGAAGGTGTAGATCACCGACGCCGCCAGTACGACGAGGCCGACCCCCAGGATCAGGGGCAGGCGCCGCCGCAGGACGGCCAGCAGCCTGTGGACGTCGAGGGGGGCGCCGGACGCCTCCGCCGCCTCCATGCGGGGCGCAGTCTCAGGGATGGAGCCGTCCATGGTCGATCCGATGCTGCGAAGCGTCCGGGCGGCCCGGGCCGGGGGGCCGCCTCAGTACTGGAACGTCACCGAGCCGGTCACTCGGTTGTCGGTGAAGCTGACGGTCCGGGCCACGCCCGAGGAGTCGAGCTTCTGGTAGTCGTAGGCGAGCCGGAAGCCGAGGTGCGGGTTCATCAGATAGGTCGCCGACACCCCCGCGGCCCCGCGCTTGTCGGTGCGGTCCACATGCCGGTAGGCATCGTGGCCATAGGACCCCTGGGCGCTCAACAGGACATTCCGCAGCAGCTCGTGGTCGACGCGGGCCCCGACATTGGTCGAGACGTAGCCGGAGGCGTCCACCTGGGCCGCTTCCTGGATCGAGCGCGAGGCGGTCAGGTTCACCGTGGTCAGCTCGGTCGGGAACCAGTCCACCGACCCGGAGAAGGACAGGCCGGAGATGTCCCGGAACCGCGGGTCGTCGTAGGTGCGGTGCATGTAGCCGGCCTGGACGTCGCCGCGGATCAGGCGGGTGATGTCGAAGCTCGTGCCGCCCGAGATGGTGTAGCTGTCGGAGTCGCGGTCGAAGCCGACCACGGGCGGCCTCTGGCGATAGCGCTCCTGGTTCAGCGACCCGGCCAGGTAGAAGGACGTCTCCGGGCTCATGGCGTATTCGGCCCGGCCCGTCTCGGTCCATTCGCGCCGGTCGCGGAAGTCCTGCGCCAGCGGCGCGCCGGCGGCGGTCACCCCGTTGTGGTAGTTGTAGTCGGCGTAGTTGACCCGGCCGGTGATCCGGACGCGGTTGAACTCGTGGGCGCCGCCGACATTGGCCTGGGTCAGGTCGTAGACGATCGGGTCGCGCGCCGCCGTCGGCGCGTTCGGCGAGGTCCGCGGCTCGGTCGCGCGGTCGTAGCTGGCGCCGGCGAAGACGTTGGTGGTGCGCAGCACGTCCAGCCGCCCGCTGCCGCCGACGCTGTAGTCGGTGGTGTTCTCGGTGGTGTGGTCGGCGTAGCGGTTCAGCTGCACGCGGCCGAAGAAGTCCAGCTCGTGGCGGTTCCAGTTCGACCTCACCGCCACCTCCGGGGTGACGTGGAAGACCGTGTCGGAGATCCGGTTGTTCTCGCTGGCGTAGATGTTGTCGTTGTACTGGGCGTCGGCCGTCACGCGCGGGAACACGTAGAAGCCGCCCGCGTGGACGCCGAGCGCCTCATAGCCGGGCCGCGAGCGCTCGCGCACCGAGGTGTTGCGGTTGCGGGCGAAGTTGCTGGTCTCGATCGCGGGCGCCGCCTGCGAGGTGAGCCCGCCCGACAGGTCGCTCGCCGCGGTCGGCGCCTGCGGGGCCGTGTTCGCGCGATCCGGCGCGGGGGCCGGCTGCGCCTGGGCGGCGGACACGGTCAAGGCGCCCGCACTGGCGAAGGCGGCCATCCAGATCAAGCTTCTGGTCATCATCAAAGCCCCACGTCGCGCGGGTCCGCCCCGCGCTGTCCCAATCCCGCCGCCGGCGCTCAGCAGTAGTCGGCGATCACGTTCGTGCAGGGCGTGTAGCCCGTGCCGATGTTGCCGGTCTGGCCCCCGACCGTGACCGTGCCGTTGCCGTTCACGGTCGCATTGCCGAGGTTGCCCGTGGCCGCCGCCGCCAGGACGGTGGCGAGGTCGGTCACCACCGTGACGGTCTGGCCCTGGGCGTTCACCGCGCTGATCGCCGCCTGCAGGCCGCCCGCCTGGGCGACCATCCCGCCGAGGTCGCCCGCGCCGCTCGCCAGGTTGGTCGCCAGCTGCGACGCCTGGCCGGCGCCGGCCCCGCCTTCGCCGGCCACCTGGGCCGACGCCTGGGCCGCGCCCTGGGCGGCGACCGAGAGGCTCACCACGCCGCTGCGCACGGCCGAGGCGAGGGCGGTGGAGATGGTCGACGCGTCGGCCCCGGCCTTCAGCGCGGCCGCGACCGCGGCCTGGACGGCCTGGGCCAGCCGCAGCGCCTTGGCGGCGGCCGACAGCCCGGCATAGTCGCCGGCCGCCTTGGCCAGCCGGACGGCCTCGGCCACCTGGCCGGTCACCTCGGCGGCGCTCGGCGCGGCCTGGGCCACGGCGGCGGTGGAAGCGGTCAGGACGAGCGTCGGGGCGACGGCGGTCATCGCCGCGCCCAGCGCGAGCGCCAGAGCCTTGCGCGAAATCATGAGGAAGCCCCCCGGATGGTCCCGGTTCACGTCTGGCTCAGTCCAGACCGTCAGGCCAGCGGAATCTCGCGCCAGACGTCGGAATTCCTAGACTTGTGGCGCCCGGGTCAAAACAGCCGTTCGGGGATGCGGATCGTGTCCCCCGGCAGCACCCGGGTCGTTGCGGTAAGTCGATACTCTCGCTCGTGCGGCTCGCCGATCCGCTTGATGTAGACCTTGCCCTTGTTCGCCCTGTAGGTGAACCCGCCGGCGGTCGCGACCGCGTTCACCACCGTCAGATCGTCCGTGTACGGGTACTTCCCCGGACTGGAGACCTCCCCGAGGATATAGTACGGCCGGAAGTTGAGCACTTCGGCGCTGACGCGGGGGTCCTTCAGATAGCCGGCCTTGAGCGCGTTCTGGACTTCGTCCTGGAAGGCCCGGACTGTCAGGCCGGAGGCCTGGACCTCCCCGATCAGGGGCAGGGAGACCTTGCCGTTGCCGGAGACGACGAACTCGCCCGACAGGGAATCCTCGCCGAACACGATCACGCGGATCTTGTCGGCCGGGCCCAGGCGGTAGTCGTCGGCCGGGGCGCCCGCCGGCGCGTGCTGGACCGGAGCTGAAACCGCGTCCGCCGCCTGCGCCGCCGCCCCGCCGGCCAGCATCGCCGCCGCGAGCACGCACGCGAGCGCCATTCGGACAGTCTTCAATCGAGACACTCTCGCCACTCCCCCGATTTCGCCGCCCGGCCCATCAAGAACCGCGCCACTCCACGGCGCCGTCCGGGTGGGTCTCCAGGAACGCGGCCTCCGCCCCGAACAGCCGCACGGCCGTCAGCCGGGCCGTCGCATAAGCGCCAGTATCTATGCCGATCCGATTGCGCCCAATGTAGGGCGCGACCTCGGGCGTATGCCCGTGCACGACCACCTTTTCAATCGAGCGCGTCGAAGACAGGAAGTCGTCGCGGATCCACAACAGGTCGCGTTCGGTCTGTTCCTGCAGCGGCACGCCGGGACGCACGCCGGCGTGCACGAACAGATAGTCCCCGCAGGACACCGCGAGCTCCAGACGTTCGAAGAACTGCCGGTGGCGCGCGGGAACGGCCCCGGCGAAGGCCTGGCGGGCGTCCTCCCACGCCTGCAGGTCCGACCGGCTGAGCGGCGGCTGCACGCCGTAGGACAGCAGGGTGTCGGCGCCGCCGAACTCCATCCAGGCCGGCCCCGCCCTCGGGTCCTCCAGGAACGCCAGCATCTGGGCCTCGTGGTTGCCCTTCAGCGGCCGCACCTCGAAGCGCCCTTCCTCCTCCAGCGTCAGGACGGCCTCGATCACGCCTGCGGCGTCGGGCCCGCGGTCGATGTAGTCGCCGATGAAGACCAGGATCGGCCGCAGTCCGCCCGCCGTCTCGGCGGCGTCGGCGCGGACCTTGACCATCAGCTGCCCCAGCAGGTCCAGCCGCCCGTGGATGTCGCCGACGGCGTAGACCAGCGGCCCTCCCGTCGAGGGCGCGGGCCGGGCCGCCGCCGGGGCTGCACGGGAGAACAGGCGGCGCAGCACGTTCAGCTCCAGTCCCAGGTCACGGTTGCGAACATGGTCCCGGGCCCCGGGGACGGCAAGGCGACGCGCCGCCGCGACGGCTCAGGACGCTTCCGCCAGGAGTTCGGTCCGCGTCTCCACGGGCGTCTCGCAGCCCATGATCTCGAGCAGGACCCGCACCCGGCCGGCCTCGTCCAGTCGATCGATGACGGCCAGCCGGTCGGCGAACGGGCCGGCGATGATGCGCACCGTCTGCCCCTCGCGCAGCAGCGGCGGGGCCAGCATGCCGTCCGGGCCGCAGGCGCGGACCAGGCTCTCGACGATCCCGTGCGGGACCGCGGCCGGCCGTTCGCCCCAGCTGACCAGGTGCGAGACGCCGATGGTGCCGTTGATGCTGCGCCAGCGGTCCCGGCCGAGGTCGAGCTCGACGAACAGGTAGGACGGGAAGAAGGCCGCCGCCGACGTGCGCAGCTTGCGGGCGTGCCGCACGGTCTTCAGCTGCTTGGGCAGGAAGGTCCTGAACCCCTGGCGCTCGAGCTGCATCGCCGCGACCAGCTCGCGCCCGCCCAGGGTCCGCACCAGATACCAACGCCGGCTCATGATCTGACCTTACTCCGGATGGCGCCGACGGCCGCTGCGGCGCCTCGCGCGACAGCCTATCCGCCGCGCCCTAACGGGAGCCGAATCCCGTGAAGATGGTCCACACCGTCTTCGCCCCGATCAGCAGGTCGAGCCAGGGCGAGATGTTCTTGATGTAGTAGAAGTCGTAGTGGAGCTTCTCGCGCGCCGCGTCGACCTGGGCCACGTTGCCCTGGTTCACCTGGGCCCAGCCGGTGATCCCGGGCCGCACCATGTGGCGATAGCAGTAGAACGGCACCTCCCGCTCGTACCAGCCGGCCAGGTCGAGCGCCTCGGGACGGGGCCCGATCCAGCTCATCTCGCCCCTCAGGATGTTCCAGATCTGCGGGAACTCGTCGAGGCGGTACTTGCGGATCACGGCGCCCACGCGGGTGATGCGCCCGTCGTTCTCCTCGGTGAAGCTGCGGCCCGGCCCCGCGTCCGTCCGCATGGAGCGCAGCTTCCAGATGGTGAAGGGCCGGCCGCGGTGGCCCATCCGCACCTGGCTGAACAGGGCCGGCCCCGGGCTCTCGAGCTTCACCAGGGCCGCGGCCATGGCGATGACCGGCAGGAACACCGGCGCGGCGACCGCGACCAGCGCCAGGTCGACCATCCGCTTGGCGCGCACATAGACCAGCCGCGCCAGGGTGGAGGAGAGGGTGTTCTCCGACAGGTGCTCGACCTTGACCCGCCCGGTCAGGATCTCGCTGATCTGGCGCACGTCGTAGACCGCCAGCCCCTCCAGCGCGCAGCGGGCCAGGAAGCGCTCCCATTCGGCCGGCAGTTCGGCGCGCAGGTCGGCGACGACTCCGGCCACACCGGGCCCCGGCAGGCGCGGCTCGTGCAGCCGGGTCCAGGCCACGGGCGCGGCGTCCGGCAGCTCCCGCCGGGTGAGCCCCGGGATGTAGGCCAGGCGCACGGCCGACAGCCGCCGCGTCAGGGTGTCGACCGCGAGGAACCAGGCCGTGGTGAAGATGAAGCTGGCCAGGATCTGGTAGCGGGAATAGTCGGCGCGCAGGAACAGGAAGGCCGCGCCCAGCAGGCCGTAGGTCATGCCGAAGGCGTAGAGCACGTAGCCGCCGGAGACGGCCCCCGGGTGGGCCTTCATCTGCCGCCAGGTGACGAAACCGAGCACCAGGGCCAGGGCGGCCCCGACAAGGGCGTTGCCGCCGCCGAGGTTCTGGCCCGTGGCGATGTGGGCCGGCGTGGGCAGCCAGTGCACCCACTGCAGCTGCCAGCGGGCGATGGCGGGCAGCAGCACGCCGACGGCCAGGCCGCCGCCGAGCTGCACCCGGCGCAGGGTCAGCCACCGCAGGAGGACGCCGGAAAACCGGGCTTGGGCCGCCGGCGCCGCCCCGGTCCGGCTGGCGCGCCCGAGCCGCCGGCCGCCCGCGCGGCGGCCCTCCGGTCGGAGCCGCGGGCGGGTGGCGGGGACATCGCCCCCGGCTCCCGCGCGCTCGAAGACGGAACTCACGACACGCCGCCCGCGGACAATCGCCCGCAAGAGGCCAGCTCTGTACAGAACCCGGCCACAACCACACCCCACCCAAGCGTCGTTAACCGGCCTTTTACCAAAGCTCGGCCGTGCGAGCTAGTCCGGGCGGTTGTGAAACTGTTGTGACGGTTGTTTGAAGCGCCTTCAGTCACAAGATGACAGATTCTGAGGCGCCGCCGGTTGACTGAACCCAGGATTGAACCGGCCGGGCCGTTCCTGGCCCCGGACGGCGCGCCGACGCCGCGGGGCCTTGCGGCTGCGCTGTAATTCGCCGCGGGCCGTGCTAACTCGACGCTCCGGTTCTGGCCTGGAGATCGCAAGCGTGATCATCGTCACTGGCGCGGCGGGTTTCATCGGCGCCCACATCGCCCGGCGGCTGCTGGACCGCGGCGAGACGGTGGTCGGGATCGACGATCTCAACGCCTACTACGACCCAGGGTTGAAGGAGGCGCGCGTGGCCGCGCTCCTGGACCGCCCGGGCTTCCGGCTGGAGCGCATGGACGTGGCCGACGCCCCGGCCCTGGCGGCGCTGCTGGCCCGGACCGGGGCGCGGCGGGTGGTGCACATGGCCGCCCAGGCCGGCGTCCGCTACTCCCTGGAGAACCCGTTCGCCTACGAGCACGCAAACCTGCGCGGCCACCTGGCGGTGCTCGAGGCGTGCCGCGGCGCCCCGGGCTTCGAGCATCTGGTCTACGCCTCCTCCAGCTCGGTCTATGGCGAGCGGCCGGCCGACGGCGCCGCCTTCCGCGAGGACGAGCCCCTGAGGGCGCCGGCCTCCCTCTACGCGGCCACCAAGCAGTCGGACGAGCTGATGAGCGGCGCCTACGCCAGCCTCTACGGCCTGCCCCAGACCGGCCTGCGCTTCTTCACCGTCTACGGCCCGTGGGGCCGGCCGGACATGGCCTACTTCATCTTCACGCGCCGGATCCTTGCCGGCGAGCCGATCGAGGTGTTCGGCCAGGGCCGGATGGCCAGGGACTTCACCTACATCGACGACATCGTGGACGGGGTGCTGGGAGCCCTGGACCGCCCGCCGCCGGCCGGGGAGAACCGGATCCTGAACATCGGCGCCGGCCGCCCGGTCGGGCTGATGCGCATGATCGAGATCCTGGAGGAGGCGCTCGGGCGCAAGGCCGAGAAGGTCTTCCGCCCGATGCAGCCCGGGGACGTGACCGCCACCTTCGCCGACATCTCCAGGCTGAAGGCCCTGACAGGGTACGAGCCCAAAGTCCCGCTGGAGGAAGGCCTGCGCCGCTTCGTGGCCTGGCGGCAAGGCTTCCGCGGCGCCGGCTGAAACCCCGCGTCAACCGGACCGCGGCATGCTGGGCGGATGCGCCGCCGCGACCTCCTCGCCCTGATCGCCCTCGCCGCCGCCCTGCCGGCGGCGCGCGCCCGCGCCGGCGAAGGCGAGGGCGGAGGCAAGCCGCCCCCGGAGCCGTTCATCGCCTTCGGGCCCGTCGCCGTCTCCACAGTGGCCGCGGGCGGCCGCCGGGGCGTCATGACGGTGGACCTGCAGCTGCACGCCTCGGACCCGGCCCTGCGCGAGCGCGCGGAGCTGTACCAGCCCTATCTGCGCTCGGCCTATGTCTCGGCCCTGCAGCGCTACGCCCTGGGCCTCGCGCCCGCCCAGCCGCCGAGCCCGGACTGGATCGGCATGGCCCTGCAGCGCGAGACCGACCGCGTGCTCGGCCGCCGCGGCGTGCGGGTGCTGCTGGGGACGGTGCTGGTCAACTGAGGCCGCGGCGAGCGGCCGCAACGCGGAGTTTACCCGCGCGGTGCAGCATCGGCGGCGCCAGTCCCGGAGCGTCCGTCTTGGATCCAGTCTCCCGCGCCTACGATCCCGCCCTGGGCGGGCTGCTCAGCGACACCCAGACGCTGGACGTCTCCTATGACCGGCGCTCCAGGAGCGTGTGGATGGCCTACAAGGCCTCGGCCCCGCCGCACTTCTCCCTGACGGTCCTGAACGACATCACCCTGGTGCGCGACCGGCTGACGGCGCTGTTCGCGGCCGAGCCGCAGGCCGGATCGCACCTGCGCTACCTGGTCATGGCCTCCCACAAGCCCGGCGTGTTCAACCTGGGCGGGGACCTGCTGATGTTCGCCAAGGCGGTGCGGGAGACCGACCGCGAGCGGCTCGGCTTCTACGCCCACCGGTGCGTGGAGCTGGTGCACGGCCTGGCCACCGGCTTCGGCCTGCCCATCGTGACCGTCGCGGCGGTGGGCGGGCGCGCCTTCGGCGGGGGCCTGGAGGCCGCCCTGGCGGAAGACTTCCTGATCGCCAGCCCGGACGCCCAGCTCGGCGTGCCGGAGGTGGCCTTCAACTCCTTTCCGGGCATGGGGGCGGTCAGCATGCTGTCGCGCCGCGTGGGGATGGCGCAGGCCGAGCAGGTGATCTCCTCGGGCGCGATCTACAGCGGCCGGCGGATGTACGACATGGGCGTGGTCGACGTCCTCGCCGAGGGCCCGGACCTGCACGGCTTCGCCCTGGACTGGCTCGCGACGGGCGGCGAGGCCCGCTTCCGCCGGCGCCTGGCCCTCGCCCGCGCGCGGCGGGAGCAGTTCCCCGTGGAGCTGGACGAGCTCGTGCGGGTGACCGACCTTTGGGTGGAGTGCTGCTGCGGGGCGACCGACAGCGACGTGCGCCACATGGAGCGGCTGGCCTCGGCCCAGAAGCGGCTGATCGCCTCCTGAGCCCCGCCGCGGCTCAGCCGCGCGCGGCCAGCTGTCCCGGGGGCGCCACCATCCGCTGGGCGCGGTAGATGCTGTGGAAGCTGTTGTGCCGGCGCAGGTGGCGTCCGAGATAGGCTTCTAGGAACCCCAGGCCGGCGCCGGCCGGGGCCACCTCGCGCACCAGCAGCTGATCGCGCAGGGCCTCCGCCCCGACCGCCAGGCCGGGCTCCAGCAGCCGCTCTGTGCGCACGAAGCCGACCTTCTCGGCCAGCAGCGGATACAGGGAGGGGAAGTCCTCGGGCCCGACGCCGAAGTCGAAGCTGGCGCCCTGTTCGGCGATCACCAGGCTGCAGGAGAAGGCCAGCTCCAGGTCCGCCCCGCCGAGGGGCGCGCGCACGAAGGCGACCGGCACCACCGGGGCCCGCAGGACGAGGTTGCGCAGCTCGCGCGCCGGCGCGCCCGGATCGCCCCCGCCCTCGGGGCCCCCGCCGGCGTGGGCGAAGTCGAGCGCCAGGTACTTGGGGCGGCCAAGCCGGCCGGCGGCGGCGAGGTCCACGGCCGCGGCGATGGCGTCCGCGCTCGCCGCCTCGACCCCGGCCAGGCGCTTGGTGAGCACCACCGCCTCGCAGGCGGGCAGACGCGTCAGCTCCAGGCCGGCGGCCTGGACCAGCCGGGCCTCCGAACCTTCGACCAGCCGAAGCCGGCCGGCGTCCGCTGCAACTTCCGGTGTCGGGAACCCGTCCGCGGCCCGCATGCAAAACCTCCACCCGGCGGAAGCTTTGCCTTAGGCCGACGGCGCTTAGCAACACTTTTTTAACCTTGAGGCGCAGCGAAGCCGGCCAGTGTCCCGGGCTGACACAAAAGGTTAACGTCCGGCGCGGCGAGACATCCGATGCAACGCCATGTCCTCGGGTCCGGTCGAGCGGGGCCGAAGAGGCGTTTTACTTTCGCCTGTCCGGCGAAATTCCGCCGGCGAACGGGAAGAGTTCTGCACAATTTCCGGCGCAGCGGCGGCGCCTGCTTGCCGTCGCTGCGGGCGCGATCAGGCCCGCGCAGCGGACTTGGCGGCGGACCTGGCGGCAGGCGCGGGCCGCGCCGCGGCGCGGGTGACGCGCTGGATCGCCTCGACCAGCTCGCCCAGGTTGATCGGCTTGGGCACCAGGGCGTCCATGCCCGCCCGCCGGTACTCCTCGGCGTGATGCGACATGGCGTTGGCGGTCAGGGCGATGATGGGCACGGGGGCGAGCCCGCGGGCGCGCTCGCGCTCGCGGATGACGCGGGTCGCGGTCGGCCCGTCCATCGCCGGCATCTGGACGTCCATCAGGATGACGTCCCAGGCGGCCTGCTCCCAGGCCGCGACAGCCTCCTCGCCGTTCTCGACGAAGGCGGGCTCCAGCCCGAGCTGGCCCAGCAGGGTCCTCAGCACCAGCTGGTTGGTGTGGTTGTCCTCGGCCGCCAGGATGCGAAGCCCGGCGAGAGGCGTCTCGGTCCTGCGGCGCGTCCGGGCGGGGGCCGCGGATTCGGCCGCGGGTTCGGCGCGCGCCAGCGGCAGGCGCACGGTGAAGGCCGACCCGCGCCCCACGGCGCTGGCGAGGCCGATCTCCCCGCCCATGAGGCCGGAGAGCTCGCGGCAGATGGCGAGGCCCAGGCCCGTGCCGCCGTAGCGGCGGGTGGTCGAGGCGTCGGCCTGGGCGAAGCGGTCGAACACCTGGGCCTGGCGCTCGGGCGGGATGCCCGGGCCGGTGTCGCTGACGGTCAGGGCGATCCAGGTCCCCTCGCGGCGGACGGCGATCTCGACCCAGCCCCGCTGGGTGAACTTCACCGCATTGGCCACCAGGTTGTGCAGGATCTGGCGGATCCGCGCGGGGTCGCCGCGCCAGAGGCCGCGCGCGGCGGGCTCGACCTCGACCTTGAGGTAGAGGTCCTTCTCCCGGGCCAGGCTGGAGAAGGTGGACTGGGCCGAGAGCGCCAGGCGCTCCAGGTCCACCAGCCCGTCCTCCAGCTCGATGGTCCCCGCCTCGATCTTGGAGATGTCGAGCACGTCGTTGAGGACGGTGAGCAGGGCCTCCCCGGCGGACTGGATGATCTCCAGCCGCTGGCGCTGGCGGGCGCCGAGCCGGTCGGCGGCCATGGCCTGGGTCATGCCCAGCACCGCGTTCAGCGGGGTGCGGATCTCGTGGCTCATGGTGGCCAGGAAGGCGCTCTTGGCGGTGGAGGCGGCCTCGGCGGCCTCCTTGGCCTCCACCAGGGCGGCGGCCGCGGCGCGGCGCTCACGGTTCTCCAGCAGGGCGGCGACGAACATCTGGTTCAGGAACTTGGTCGTCGACTTCACCGAGACCATGACCAGGAGCAGCATGACCGCCAGGCCCCAGAACCAGGGCGAGGGCTGCAGCGCCAGGGCCAGCGCCAGGGGGCCGCAGACCCCGAGCACCTGGCCGTAGACGATGTAGGGCCGCGCGGCGTTGCGCGAGGCCAGGGCCCCGGCGCAGCCGATGCAGATCAGGAGCGCGTACATCCGGCTGATCTCGTCGGGCACCTGCTGGAACAGCAGCGCGGCGGTGATCCCCACCGCGGTCATGAACCCGATGGCGCCCAGGGCGTACAGCCGGTCCCACAGCTTCGGGTCGAGGCTCAGCCCGCGCCGCCGGCGCTCGACATAGGCCAGGAACACGCCGATGCGGACGGCGGCGAGCACGGCCAGGGCGGCCCCGCAGCCGACGAACACGCCGCTGCCGGTGCGCGCATAGGCCACGATCGGCACGATGGACGCGCCCGCGATCCCTGCCAGGAACGAGCCCACGGTCCGGAACAGGGTGTCGACCAGCGCCCGATGGATGTCGATCGGCAGTGTCGGGCGCGGCTCGGAATCTGGCGTCGGCGTCGGCACGGTCGCTGGCAGGCCGTTTGCGGCTCGCCCACACAGGAACTGGGGCTCCGCGACCGTGCCAGCGGCGCAATAAGATCAGCTTAACGCCGCGGGGCGCTCAGGCGGCGCCGGCGGGCGGCCGCTCCATCTGCTCGGCGAAATAGGCGATGGTCGCCTTCAGCCCCTCGCGCAGGGGCGTCCTGGGCTCCCAGCCGAGCGCCCGGCGGGCGCGGGTGATGTCAGGCTGGCGCTGGCGCGGATCGTCCTGCGGCAGGGGCTGGAAGGTCAGCTTCGACCGGGAGCCGGTCAGCTCCAGCACCTGCTCGGCCAGCTCCAGCATGGTGAACTCGACGGGATTGCCGATGTTGATCGGCCCGGTCACCTCCGGCCCGGCGTCCATCATCCTCAGGAAGCCGTCGATCAGGTCGTCGACGTAGCAGAACGAGCGGGTCTGGCGGCCTTCGCCGTAGATGGTGATCGGCTCGCCCCTCAGGGCCTGCATGATGAAGTTGGAGACCACCCGCCCGTCGGCCGGGTGCATGCGCGGGCCGTAGGTGTTGAAGATGCGCACCACCTTGATCTCCAGCCCGTGCTGGCGGTGGTAGTCGAAGAACAGGGTCTCGGCGCAGCGCTTGCCCTCGTCGTAGCAGGAGCGCGGCCCGATCGGATTGACGTTGCCCCAGTAGTCCTCGGTCTGGGGATGCACGGACGGGTCGCCGTACACCTCGCTGGTGGAGGCCTGCAGGATCCGGGCGCGCAGCCGCTTGGCCAGGCCCAGCATGTTGATCGCCCCGTGCACCGAGGTCTTGGTCGTCTGCACCGGGTCGTGCTGGTAGTGCACGGGCGAGGCCGGGCAGGCCAGGTTGTAGATCTCGTCGACCTCCAGATAGAGCGGGAAGGTGACGTCGTGGCGGACGAACTCGAACAGCGGGTTGTCCAGCAGGTGGCGGATGTTCCGCTTGGTCCCGGTGAACAGGTTGTCCACGCAGACCACCTCGTGGCCCTGCTCGAGCAGGCGGTCGATCAGGTGCGAGCCCAGGAACCCGGCGCCGCCGGTGACCAGGATCCGCTTCTGGCTTTCATAGAGCCGCGCCATCGCCCGCCCCCCGAGACCGCGGCCCGCGGCGCGGGCCCGCACGCCTGTTTCGGGAGGTTCAGCTCCGCTGTCCAGCCTCTTCGGCGGCGGCGTCGATGAAACGGGCCAGCTCCACGTCCAGCGCGGTGACCCCGCCCGCATCGTGGGTGGCCAGCAGCACCTCCACGCGGTCGTAGACGTTCGACCATTCCGGGTGGTGGTCCATCGTCTCGGCCTTCAGGGCCACCCGCGTCATGAAGCCGAAGGCGGCGTTGAAGTCGCGGAAGCGGAAGCGCCGGGCGATGGCGTCCCGGCCGGGGACCCCGGTCCAGCCCTCGAGCTGCTTCAGCGCCTCCTCGGCCCCGATCTTCGGCGGTCTGGCCATACGTGGTTCCTGTGGCATGCGCGAAACCCGATCGCGTCGCGGGCGCATCATGCGAGCTGGTCCGGCGGCCGCAAGCGGCGGCTAGGCGCGGTCCAGAACCACGATGCCGTAGCCGCCGACGCCGCGAACCGTCGCGGCGTTGAAGGACTTGCCGTCCAGGTAGCGGGCGACCCGGCCCGAGCCGCGCAGGATACCCTCCAGGTCGGCGAACGAGACGCCGAAGTCGGGCCACGCATACGGGTGCAGTTCGCATAGTACGATCACGTCGGTCGCAAGCAGGTTCGACGCGCTCGCCAGGGCGGCGATTTCCGCGCCTTCTATGTCCAGCTTGACCACATCGGGCCGCAATCCACGGTCCCGCCGCCAGGCATCCAAGGTGGTGGTGGCGACCGTGAACGCCTCCAGGGCGCATTCGCCCCCGCCGCCGACGGCCGAGCCCACCAGGGCGGAGTTGGCGTTGCCGCCGCGGCTGTAGAGCGTCGCCTCGCCAACCTCGTCCCAGACAGCTGACGGCTCGATCACGGGCGCCCGCACGCCCGGGTTCAGGGCGATGTTAGCCTGCAGCATACGGCGGGCATGCGGATCCGGCTCGAAGGTGAAGACCGCGCCCGCTCCACCGCACAGGGCCGCCATGATCAGGGCGTCCTGACCATAGAACCCGCCGACGTCCAGGCAGATCATGCCCGGCTTCACGTGCTCCGCCAGGAACATGATCTGCAAAGCGTCGTACCGGCTCACCAAGTTGTCGGAGGCCGCGTGCTTCAGCCGGACCGGACGGGTCCCGGGAATGAACCGGAGCGTGTGGTCTCCGACGCGGTAGGGCTCCCCCTTCGCGCCATAGACCAATCGTTTGACTGCGGTCGCCGCTTCGTGCCGCCAGTGATGCCTGATTGCGCCCATCGCCGTGACGGTCCCACAGGGGCCCGCGGCGTGCAACGGTCCGGCGATCCTACCGCAGCAGGCTGGCGACCACGAAGGCCAGTCCGGCGAGCGCGGCCCCCACCGCGAACCAGGTGAAGCGGGAGGCCAGCCGCTCCTCCTCCCGCTCGATCTCGTGCACCGCCACGGCGGCGGGGGCCTCGGCGCGGCGGACCAGGGCCTCGGCGGACCTCAGGCCGTCCTCCATCAGCCGCCGGATGCGCGCCGGCGGCGCCAGCTCGCGCAGGATGTAGCGGCGCACAACCGGGTCGGCCGCCGCCCAGATGTCGTGCTGGGGATACAGCCGCCGCGCCACGCCCTCGGTGACCACCATGGTCTTCTGCAGCAGCACCAGCTCGGGCCGCAGCCGCATGTCGAACAGGGCGGTGATCTCGAACAGCTGGGCCAGGACATTGCCCATGGACACGTCCTGGGCGGTGCGGCCGAAGATCGGCTCGCCGACGGCCCTGAGCGCCTGGGCGAAGGAGTCCGGCGAGTGGTGGGCCGGCACGTAGCCGGCGTCGAAGTGGCTCTGGGCGACCTTGCGGTAGTCGCGCTCCAGGAACCCGTAGAGGATCTCGGCCAGGTAGCGCCGCTCGTTCTTGCCGAGCCGGCCGATGATGCCGAAGTCCACCGCCGTGAGCACCGCCGGCGGCGCCACGAACAGGTTGCCCTCGTGCAGGTCGGCGTGGAACACGCCGTGGTCCAGGGCCTGGGCGAGGAAGCCCCGGATGATGGCGTCCGCCAGCATCTTGCGGTTCAGCCCGGGCTGGGTCAGGGCGGCCGGGTCGGACAGCGGCAGGCCGGGCGCCCAGGTCAGGGTCAGCACCCGCTTGCCCACGCCCTCCCACACCACCTCCGGCGCGCGCATGTAGCCGTCGCGGGCCATCACCTCGCACAGCTCGCTGGCGCCGGCCGCCTCGAAGCGCAGGTCCAGCTCCAGCTCCAGCGACCGGGCGACGGTCGCCACCAGCGCCCGGGGCTCCAGCCTGCGGGCCTCGGCCCCGAGCTTCTCGGCCAGGCGGGCGGCCAGCTGCAGGGCGCCGATGTCGTCGAGGATGCGCCGCTCGACGCCCGGCCGCAGCACCTTCACGGCCACCTTGCGGCCGTCGGCCAGCACCGCAGGGTGGGCCTGGGCGATGGAGGCGGCCGCCACCGGCTCGCCGAACTCGACGAACAGGCTCTCGATCGGCCGGCCGAGGCTGCGCTCGACCTCCGCCCGCGCGTCGGCGGTGGGGAAGGGGTCCAGCCGGTCCTTGAGCCGGCCGAGGTCCTCGGCGAAGGCCGCCCCGAAGATGTCGGCGCGCGTGGAGAGCACCTGGCCGAGCTTGATCGCCACCGGGCCCAGCCGCTCGAGGGCGACGGCCACGCGCTCGCCGGGCCGGCCCTGCAGCGCCGCCTTGCCGGCGAACAGGCGCACCACCCGCCCCAGGACCCGGAAGCGGGCGGGCAGCAGGGGCGCGATCTCGCGGGGGATCAGGGCGTCGGCGCGGGCCAGGACATAGGCGGCGCCGATCAGGCGGGTGAAGGAGCCCAGATCGCTCATCCCGGCGTCAGAGGGCCCAGCCGTGGTGGAGGGCCACCACGCCGCCGGTGAAGTTGGTGAAGCCGGTGCGCGCGAAGCCCGCCTGGTCCATCATCCCCGCGAGGGCGCGCTGGTCGGGGAAGCGGCGGATGCTCTCCACCAGGTACTGGTAGGCGTCGCGGTCGCGCGCGACGAGCTCGCCCACCTTGGGGATCACCCTGAAGGAATAGAGGTCGTAGGCGCTCCTGAGCGCCTCCGTCACCGGCCGGGAGAACTCCAGGCACAGGAACCGGCCGCCGGGCCTCAGCACCCGCCGCGCCTCCTGCAGGGCGAGCGGGATGTCGGTGACGTTCCTCAGGCCGAAGGCGATGACGTAGGCGTCGGCCGAGCGGGCGGGCAGGGGCAGGCGCTGGGCGTCGCCCACGGCCCAGGCGATCTCCGGCTCGGAGCCGCGCCGCAGGCCGTTCCTGACCATCTGCTCGTCGAAGTCGACCACGACGATGCGGGCGTCCGGCCCCCCGCGCCGCCGCTGCGCCCGGCGGGCGAGGCGGGCGAGGCGGCGGGAGATGTCGCCGGTGCCGCCGGCGACGTCGATGACGGTCTCCCCGGGCTGGGGATTGAGGCGCGCGGCCGTCATGTCCTTCCAGATCCGGTGCACGCCGGCGGACATCAGGTCGTTCATCAGGTCGTAGCGGCCGGCCACGCGGTCGAACACGCCGCGCACCAGCCCGGGCTTGTCGGCCCGATCCACGTCCCTGAACCCGAAGGTGGCCTGCTCGTCGCTCATCGGCCCGCTCTTAGGGCTTGCGGCCGCGAGGCGAAAGCCTGCACATCCGCCCCATGCCCGAATTGCCCGAGGTCGAGACCGTCCGACGCGGCCTGCAGCCGGCCCTGGAAGGGGCCCGGCTCGTCCGGGTGGAGGCGCGCCGGCCGGACCTCCGCTTCCCCCTGCCGCCCCGGTTCGCCGAACGGCTGACGGGCGCGCGCGTGGAACGCCTGTCGCGCCGGGCCAAGTACCTGCTGGCCGAGCTCGACACCGGCGAGACCCTGGTCGTCCACCTCGGCATGACCGGCCGCTTCGAGATCGAGGGGGCGGACCGCTCCCGGCCCGGCGCCTTCCGCCAGGCGGCCTCGCACGAGGACCGGCATGCGCACGTGGTGCTGGAGACCGACCGGGGCGGCCGGATCACCTTCTTCGACGCGCGCCGGTTCGGCTACATGGACCTGGTCCCCACGGCCGGGCTGGAGGACAGCCGCTGGCTGAAGGGCCTGGGGCCCGAGCCGCTCGGCAACGGCTTCAGCGCCGCGCACCTGGCCGCGGCCTTCGCCGGCAAGGTCCAGAACGTGAAGGCGACCCTGCTGGACCAGCGCGTCGTGGCCGGGCTCGGCAACATCTACGTCTGCGAGGCCCTGCACCGGGCGCGCATCTCGCCCGGTACGGCGGCGGGCCGGATCTCCGGCCGCCGGCTGGAGGCCCTGGCCGGCGCGATCCGCGAGGTGCTGCAGGAGGCGATCGCCGCGGGCGGCTCCACCCTGCGCGACTACGCCGGGGCGGACGGCGCCCTCGGCTATTTCCAGCACGCCTTCAAGGTCTACGGCCGCGAGGACGAGCCCTGCCTGGCGCCCGGCTGCCGGGGCGTGGTGCGGCGCAAGGTCCAGGCCGGCCGCTCGACCTTCTACTGCGGGACCTGCCAGAGGTGAGGTTCAATCCGGGCCGGCGATGCTCTAAGCCTGGGCCCATGTCCAAGTTCCTCCGCGCCCTGGCGCTCTGCCTGGCCCTCGCGGTCCCCGCCCAGGCCCTGGCCCTGCCGCCGGTCTGGGTGGTGCGCGACCAGGACTCCACCATCGTGCTGTTCGGCTCGGTGCACCTGCTGCCCGAAGGCGTGACCTGGAAGCCGCCCGCCCTGGCCCAGGCCCTGGCCCAGGCCGACGACGTCTGGTTCGAGGCGCCGATGGACCCGGCCGGCCGCCAGGCGGCCTCGGCCGCCGCCCAGGCCCACGCCCTGCTGCCCGAGGACGAGAGCCTGCTGTCCATGCTCTCGCCTGCCGGCCGCGCGCGGATGGAGAAGCAGGCCGAGGCCCTGAAGATCCCGCTGACCCAGCTCGACCGGCTGCAGCCCTGGTACGCGGAGCTGCTGATCTCCAGCGCCCTCTACCAGCAGATCGGGGCGGCGGGGGCGGACGGGGTGGAGCAGACCCTGTGGGGCGCAGTCCCGCCCAAGGCCGCCCGCCACGCCTTCGAGACCCCCGCCCAGCAGGTCTCCTTCTTCGCCGACGCCCCGATGAAGGACCAGGTCGCCTCGCTGGAGCAGACGCTGCGCGACGCCGGCGACGCCCGCCGCGACTTCCAGATGCTGCTCAAGGCCTGGCTGAACGGCGACCTGAAGCGGCTGGACAGGAAGGTGGTCGAGCCCCTGCGCAAGGCCGCGCCCGGCCTGTATGAGACGGTGGTGGTGCAGCGCAACGCCCGCTGGACCGAGGAGATCGCCGAGCGGATGAAGGGCCACGGCCGCACCGTGGTGATCGTCGGCATGGGGCACCTGATCGGGCCCGACGGCGTGCCCGCGCGCCTGCGCGCCCGCGGATTCGAGGTGGACGGTCCAAGGTAGAGGAGTCGCCGGATGGCCTACGGAACCATCGTCGTCGAGCGCCACCAGGCGGTCGAGCTGATCCGGCTCGACCGGCCCCAGGCGCTGAACGCCCTCAACGACCAGCTGATGAACGAGCTCACCGCCGCCCTCGACGAGGCCGAGGCCGACGAGGACGTGCGCGCGATCGTGCTCACCGGCTCCGAGCGCGCCTTCGCCGCCGGGGCGGACATCAAGGAGATGCAGGCCAAGGACTACGTCCAGGCCTTCCGCGAGGACTTCATCACCCGCAACTGGGAACGCGTGGACCGCTGCCGCAAGCCGGTCATCGCGGCGGTTGCCGGCTACGCCCTGGGCGGCGGCTGCGAGCTGGCGATGATGTGCGATTTCATCATCGCCGCCGACACGGCCCGCTTCGGCCAGCCGGAGATCACCCTCGGGATCTCGCCCGGCGCGGGCGGCACCCAGAGGCTCACCCGCTTCATCGGCAAGTCCAAGGCCATGGACATGATCCTCACCGGCCGGACCATGGACGCGGCCGAGGCGGAGCGCTGCGGCCTGGCCAGCCGCGTGGTCCCGGCAGCGAGCCTGCTTGAGGAGGCCCTGGCGGCGGCGGGCCGGATCGCCGAGCTGTCGCCGGTGTCGGTGATGCTGACCAAGGAGATGGTGAAGGCCGCCTACGAGACGCCGCTGCACCAGGGCGTGCAGCTGGAGCGGCGGCTGTTCCAGTCCATGTTCGCCTTCCAGGACCAGAAGGAAGGCATGGCCGCCTTCGTGGAGAAGCGGAAACCCGACTTCAGGGGCCGCTGAGGTTGGCGGGGCCCGCCGCAACAATATCTCGCCATGATATTCATTGCCTCGGCGCCGCCGAGGCGCCAAGGATCGCCGCGTGACTAGCACCGAACTGCGCGCCACGGCCGCGCTGGCCGCCGTCTTCGCCCTGCGGCTGCTCGGCCTGTTCATGGTCTATCCGGTGTTCGCGCACTACGCGCGCCAGCTGCACGGGGCCACCCCCCTCCTGATCGGCCTGGCGCTGGGCGGCTACGGCCTGGCCCAGGGCCTGCTGCAGATCCCCTTCGGCCTGGCGTCGGACCGGATCGGCCGCAAGGGCGTCATCTGCACGGGCCTGGTGCTGTTCGGGGCGGGCAGCGTCATCGCCGCCATGTCGCGCAGCATCCAGGGGGTGCTGCTGGGGCGGGTGATCCAGGGCGCCGGCGCGATCGGCTCCTCGGTCCTGGCCCTGGCCGCCGACCTGACCCGCGAGGAGGTTCGAACCCGCGCCATGGCCGGGATCGGCATGACCATCGGCCTGGCCTTCGTGGCGGCCCTGGCCGCGGGCCCGGCGCTCGCCGCCTTCGGAGGGCTGCAGGCGATCTTCTGGGCCACCGCCGTGCTGGCGGCGCTGGGCGTCGCCGTCACCCTGCTGGTGGTCCCCACGCCCGCGCGCGTGGCGCGCCAGCGCGGCGCCGAGCCGGTCCCGGCGCTGTTCGGGCGGGTGCTGAGGGACCGCGAGCTGCTGAGGCTCGACTTCGCCATCTTCGCCCTGCACGCGATCCTGACCGCCAGCTTCCTGGCCGCGCCGCGGCTGGTGGCGGGGGCCTTCGGCCTGCCCGCCGGCGGGGAGTGGAAGCTCTACGTGCCGGTCCTGGCCGCGTCGGTCGTGCTGATGATCCCGGCGATCGCCGTGGCCGAGGCGCGCGGCCGGATGAAGGAGGTGTTCATCGCCGCCATCGTCCTGGTGGCCGCGAGCCTGGCGGCCCTGGCGCTGGCCCCCGACACCGCCCTGCCGATCGCCCTGGCCCTGACGGGCTTCTTCACCGCCTTCAACGTCATGGAGGCCATGCTGCCGTCGCTGATCACCAAGACCGCCCCGGCGGACGCCAAAGGGACGGCGACGGGGATCTACTCCAGCGCCCAGTTCCTCGGGATCTTCGTGGGCGGGGCGCTCGGCGGCTGGATCTGGGGCCTGGCCGGCGCCCGGGGCGTGCTGCTCCTGGGCCTGGGCATCGCGGTCGCGTGGCTGGCGGTGGCGGCCGGCATGCGCCGGCCCGGCCTCTACTCGACGCGGCTGGTGCGCCTGGACGCGGCCGCCGGGCCCGCCGAGCGGCTGGTCGAGCGCCTGCGCGCCGCGCCGGGCGTGGTGGAGGCGGTGGCCGCGCCGGACGAGGGCGTCGCCTACCTCAAGGTCGACCGGGCGGCCTTCGAGCCGACGGCTCTGGCGGCCATCCTGGGCGGGGCGCCGCCGTCCGACCGTCCGCAATGACGGCCCCGGCCCGGCAGGGCCTGCACGCGCCCCGAATCCGCCTGCGCCGGCCCGCCAGCCGCTTCGAGCAGGAGGAGGGCCGCCGCCTGCCGCTGCCGCAGCTCTGCCTGCTGGCCCTGACGGTCGGGATCGTGACCGGGGCGGGCGCGGTGCTGTTCCGCGACCTGATCGGCTTCATCCACAACCTGATGTTCCTCGGCCGGCCGGTCGTGGCCTACGACGCCAACCTGTTCACCCCGTCCTCGCCGTGGGGGCCGCTGGTGATCCTGGTCCCGGTGCTGGGAGGCCTCGGCGTCACCTTCCTGGTCGTCAACTTCGCCCCGGAGGCCAAGGGCCATGGCGTGCCGGAGGTGATGGACGCCATCTACTACAAGGGGGGCGTGATCCGCCCGGTGGTGGCGGTGGTGAAGTCGCTCGCCTCGGCCCTGGCGATCGGCTCGGGCGCCTCGGTGGGCCGCGAGGGACCGATCATCCAGATCGGCTCGGCGCTCGGATCGACCTTCGGCCAGCTGGTCTCCATGCCGGCGGGCCAGCGCATCGCCCTGGTCGCCGCCGGCGCCGGGGCGGGCATAGCGGCCACCTTCAACACCCCCATCGGCGGGGTGATGTTCGCCATCGAGCTGATGATGCCGGAGGTCAGCGCCTCGACCTTCCTGCCGGTGGCCCTGTCCACGGGCGCGGCGACCTTCGTGGGCCGCTGGGCCCTGGGCGACCAGCCCGCCTTCCAGGTCCCGCCCCTGGCCCCGATGGCGACAGACGCGAACGCGGTGGCGGTGCTGGTGCTGTTCGCGGTCCTGGGCGCGGTCACCGGCGCGGCGGCCGCCGGCTTCATCAAGGGCCTGCACCTGATGGAGGACCTGTTCGACCGGATCGGGTCCCGCTACCTGCGCCACGCGCTCGGCATGCTGCTGCTCGGGCTGCTGATGTACGGCCTGCTGCTCGCCTTCGGCCAGTACTACGTGGACGGGGTCGGCTATGCGACCGTCGAGGCGATCCTGTCGGGGCGGGAAGCCGGCTTCGCCCTGCTGGGCCTGCTGTTCGCCTGCAAGGCCCTGGCGACCTCGCTCAGCCTCGGCTCCGGCTCCTCGGGCGGGATCTTCTCCCCCTCCCTGTTCATGGGCGCGACCCTGGGCGGCGGCTTCGCGGCGGCGCTGTCGGCGGCGGGCGTGCCCCTGCCCCTGAGCGTCCCCGCCTTCGCCATGGTCGGCATGGGCGCGATGGTGGGCGGCGGCACCGGCGCGGTCATGACCGCCGTGGTCATGGTGTTCGAGATGACGCTCGACTACGACATCGTCATGCCGATGATCGTCGCGGTGGCGATGAGCGTGGGCGTGCGGCGCGTGCTGTCGCGCGAGAACATCTACACTCTGAAGCTGGTGCGGCGCGGCCGCTCGATCCCCAAGGCCCTGCACGCCAACATGTTCCTGGTGCGGCGGGCCCGGGACGTGATGGACCCGGACGTCCAGGTCCTGCCCGCCGAAGCGGGCTTCGACGACTACCTGCGCCGCAGCGACCACGAGGACCGGCTGCGCCACGTCGTGGTCGAGCGCAAGGGCCGCATCTTCGGGGTGATCCGGGTCAACACCGGCCTGCGCCACGGCCTGGAAGGCGCCCGCACGGGCGTGACGCTCGCGGACGTGGCCAACCGCCGCTTCATCGTCGTGCCCGAGGACGCCGCGGTGTTCGACGTGATCGAGCGGATGTGGCGCCGCAACGCCTTCATGGCGATCGTGGTGAGGCCGTCCCGCTCGCCCCGCGCCGCGGACGTCGCGGGCGTGATCACCAAGGAGCACGTGGCCGACTCGGTGGCGGCGAGCGTGAAGATCTATCCGCGCGGCTGAGGCGCATCGGCCTCAGATGGCCGGATCGCGGCTCCTGGCCTCGGCCGCCTCGCGCCGGCGGCGCACGGCCATGTTCAGCCCCTCCACGAAGGCCGAGAAGGCCATGGCGACGTAGATGTAGGCCTTTGGCACGTGCACGCCGAAGGCGTCGGCGATCAGCACCATGCCGATCATCAGGAGGAAGCCCAGCGCCAGCATCACCACGCTCGGGTTGCGCTCGATGAAGCGGGCCAGCGGGCCGGAGGCCAGCATCATCATGCCCACGGCGACCACCACCGCCGTGATCATGATCGGCAGGTGCTCGGTCATGCCGATCGCGGTCAGGATGGAGTCGATCGAGAAGACGATGTCGAGCAGGATGATCTGCACGATCGCCCCGGCGAAGTTCAGGCCCGCCGCCGCCGCGGCCGCCCCCGGCCCGACGTGGGCCTCCCCAGGGGTCATGTTCTCGTGGATCTCGCGCGTGGCCTTCCACACCAGGAACAGGCCGCCCGCCAGCAGGATCAGGTCGCGCCACGACAGCGCCGGGTCGAAGGCGGGATGCCCGTCGCCGTTCATC
>Ga0164243_10000758_pt1 | contig 56198 bp, 54 predicted proteins | sample OricompcompostOP_FD_108781 | JGI IMG/M metagenome (GOLD analysis project Ga0164243, IMG submission 108781) | Organic Plus compost microbial communities from Emeryville, California, USA - Original compost - Organic plus compost (OP) | ecosystem: Engineered > Solid waste > Mixed feedstock >... | reverse complement strand
CTTGGTGGCACCTACATTGAAGAGAATCGCAGGCTCGTCGGGATCGTTCGATAGGGCAAGAATCTTGTTATCGATCTGCAGATACTTTACGAAAGTCGTTGCTGACGAAAACGTGATGGAGGGGAACACTCCAGGCAGGTCATCGAAGCGCTGGGTTGACGAGTTGTAGCGAACGACTCGGAAATTGACGGTTCCACCGCTTCCTCGAACGGCGAACAAGAGCGCGATCTGGCCAGTGTCAGTGTCGATAAAGTGCTCGAAGCTGCCGACGATCGTCTCGCCAGAGTTGCCAAGCCACCAGTTCTCAGTGAAGACAGAGCGGATACCGGGGCGAACTCGCGCAGCCCCCTCGCGGGTGATGTAGATGTTCTCCATCGTCCTGACAGACGTGGGGTCACTCATCCCCGGAGGGTACGCCGTCGACCACCCGGAGAACTCACGGAGGTAAGACCTCGCGAGCGGGTTATCGATGGGTGCCTTCGGCTGCTTTGTTGCCATTATGAGAACAGGGTCTTGAACTGGTCAGCGGACGGACGGCCCGTATACGGACGAACAGACGTGATGTCTGCTTCGATGCCGAGGTCCCACGAGTGAATCATAGGAGCATCTGTGTTGCGCTCATCCCGCTCCTTGAGAGCGTAGAAGAGGTCTTTGTAGTTAGCTTCCAGCGTCTGCGCGCGAGGCTGCCAGAGCGGGTTCGTCTGTGCATACAGGTAAGCAGCCCGAGCCGTGATGAGATCAGGATACTGGAAGTCCAAGAGCTGCTGACGCACATCAGCCGGAACCTCAATAACTGGTTCTTCGGGATTCTCGGGCTGTTCCGGGAGTCGGAACATCTTCGGCTCACGCATCACTGGAACCAGGATTTCCAGACCGTTCTCGGCCTCCAGGAACGGGCGAGAGAACTCCAGGTTCTGCGTGGTCGATGCAACCCAGAGACCCTGCTGGACCGGGTAGTCGTGCAGGTTCTCGCGAGGCAGGAAGTATGCCCACGTCATGGTACGCTGGGTCTCAGGGACCACCAGCCGGACAGCGTCGCCACGCATGATGCGAGGCCGCACCGAGGCACGGAGATTCACCAGGCGCTCACCGGCGACGGCGTAGCCGACACTCTCGGTCGATGAGTAGTACGACCATTCAAGCTCTGTCGCGTTAAGACGAAGGGCCTTGTTGAGCTGTCGCGTCACCGCCTGGTAACGGTCCCGTTCTGGAACGTGTCGAAGATCGAGGCCGGTCAGCGCTCCCATGACTTCGGCTACGGCGTCGTCCAGAGTGATGGCGAGTTCTTCGTTCGGCATCACGCTCTCCTTCTCAGCGTTGCACCTTCAGCGCGACGGGGACCGCTGATCGTTGTCGACGCAGCACGGTTGACCGAGGCTAGGCGAGTATCTTGGCCCTCGCGACGCCCCTCGAAGTTGTCGAAGTACTCGTCGTCCTTAGTCTCTCGCTTGTAGGCAAGGCCAGCGTAACGAGCAGCCTCCTTGACCGGATCCTTCCCTTGGAAGTTAGCGTTGAACGCGGTAGAGTAATCGGAGTCGATGTTCGTGTTCTGCGCGGCGGTACGCTGGATGTTGGTCCACACATCCGTGTAGTTCTTGTAGTATTCGTTGTGAGCCTGAGCCCTCGCCGACTGGAGTTGCTCGAACGCCGACCGACGAGAGGTCGAGGCCTGACTGTTCGCACCCGCGATCTGGGCGTTGATGTTACGCTCGTTGTCGTAGAACGTTCCCGTGATGCCTGCCTGGTTCGCGTCAAAGTTCGCGAAAGCCTGGAGAATTGCACGCATGGCGTCGGTCTCTCCAGCACCCTGAGACAGAACCTGGCTGAGCAAAGCAGTCCGCTCACGAGCACGGTTCGTGACGTTGGCGGCGCTCTTGCTCGACTCGTCCTGACGATTACGGTCAGCCGATTTCTCGTAGTCGTCGACAGCCGCGCCGTAGTTCGACAGGATACCCGCGAGCACTTCGTCATAGGTCGTCTGAGCGTTCGAAACCAGGGTGTCTCGACCCTTGGCGTAACCCGCGAGCGATCCCAGGAGGGCGTCGATGATCTGCTGAGTTGCCAAGTTCTCCTTGGCAGTCTGAGCCTTACCAGCGGCCTTGGCACGGGCCTCTGCAGCAGCGGCATTGGCTCGGGCGATGTCTTCGGGAGACGGTCCAACGTTCACTCTCGGAGCGGAGTTCAGTCCGCCAGTCCCACCACCGCCACTATTGGTCGGGCGAGTCGGCAGACCCTGTGAGACCTGTCTACGAATGTACGTGGTACGCTGACCTCGATCTTCGATGTCAGGCAGCATTCGGAGATTGAGAGCCATGATCAACCTTTCTTGATCCAGTACTGCTGGAACTGGTCAAAGGGCATCTTGTTGCCTCCGAGAGCAGGGTATCGTTCCTTGAAGTAGTCAGCAACGAGGATCGGGTCCAGACCCTCGGTTGCACCGGCGAGGATCTGCTGGAACTCAGCATTGGCCTGAGCGTCGGAGTTGATGGTGTTCCAGACTCCGGGGTCTGCCATACCGACGAGGATGTTGTCGAGACCCTCTAGTCGATCCTGTGGCAGTTTCTGAGCGGCTGTCTGGATACCTGTCACGTCAGCGACCTCGTTGGAGAACGTGCCACTCTGTGCCACAGCCTGGATCAGAGCCGCACCACGATCGAGTGCTGCAGTCAGTTCAGGGTTCTCGAATGCGGGCGCGTCGGCAAGCTGAGCAAACAGGTCTGCCTGAGGTCCGGCGAGGTTACCGCTCAGGACTGCACCGGTGTTGGCGTATGCCTGACCGTTCAGAAACAGGTCGAGGTCACTCTTCTCTCGATTACCCTGGTAGCCAAGTTCCTGGAGCACGCGAATCGTGTTGGGAGCGTAAGTCTCGCTACCACCACCTGCGCCGAAGATCTGTTCGACAGCGTCGAGGTACGAAGCGACCTCTGCCTCATCCATGTCACTGAGGCGCTGACGCGCCTTGCGGTCTTCCATCGCAGCAGCGTAGATCATCTGCTGAGCGAGCACTCCACGTTGGGTCTCAGGCGAGAGCGCGTTCCACTGCTGGTCGGTCAGTTCATCAGTGCCGGAGACTCGTGCCTGACCGGTACGGAACGACTCCGAATACTTGTCACGAGGCGTTTTCGTGATCGTGGAGAGCAGGTCAGGCGCGCCGATGTTAGACTCGTACGGGTCTTTAGTCGTTGCCAAGAGAGCATCGAGCGGTGTGATGTCACGCTTGAGTTCGGGACGGTCTTCCTCGGGACCGTTGAGGAACGTATTGACGCTCTCACGACTGATTTCTATCGGCCAAATGCTCGTCTTGACAGGAGCAGATCGGTCGGGTCCACCAGAGAGCTGACGACGCTCGGGACCTTCGGTCTCACGAGCAGGAGCAGAACTGCCCATCGCAGTGGGAGCGGAGATGGGCGTTCCGAAGAATGACGTCTGTTGACGCGGTTCACGGGCGGGCTGGAAGTTGCCGCCACCCTGCCGACCGCGAGAAGACGAGGTTGACGACCTGGTGGGACGCTGCTCCTGCTGCGCACCACCGAAGATGTTACGAAGAACATCGTCCCACCAAGCCATTTGCCTAACCTCTCTCAGTCGAATTATACCGCAACCGGTCGGTCGCGGGGCAGTTCCCCTATGCTTGACTCAGATACCGGGCCTAAGCCCTGCCTCCCTTCCCCCTCACCATTCGAGGCTGTTGCGGTCCTGGTATGTGGAGCGGGTGTCCGTTGGAAGAACGACCTTGGGGTCGGGCGCGACGGTGGTAGTGTCAATCAATTCCCCATCATGAATGTCGTGTACATTGATGATTGCCTTCTTCGGAACAGAACCGAGATTCAGCCACTTTGTGAGCCACGAGTTGATCGCGGGAATCGACATGATCCGGCTCAGTGCCGTGGCGATCGCTGTCACGAATGCGACTGCACCGGTCAGCCAGACGATCCACGGACCCGGCAGGATCGTGGCGAGTTCAGTCAGCACCTGGGGTGCGACGGCGGCGATGACTGCCCACACTGCGAGCAGTGAGAGGAGCACCTGGACCGCCGTACGCAGGGCACGCTGGGCCTTATACCAGACTTCGGGAACGTTCACTTACTTCTCCTTACTTGTTTACGAGTTGAGGGATCCACTGAAAGAGGAGCGCGAGGGTGGCGACAGAGCCACCGATAGCGGCAATGACAGACCACCAGGGTGCGCGACGAGAGTTGAGTGCGAGCCAGATGGCTTCACGATCCTTGCCTGCGGTCACGAAGCGCTCATCAACCGTCTGGTTGCGAAGCTCCCACTCGGAACGCGTGACGTGAACTGAGGAGCTTGTCTCCAGCTTAGTCTTTACATCGGTTACGACAGACGTCAAGTGGTCGATCTTGGTCGACAATACGGCTACTGAAGTTTCATCAGTCACGTCAGCACTCATTACCTAGTTCCCCTAGAATGCGGCGGCATTCGCTTTCTCTGCTACGGCCCACGCCGCCTTGGTTTGCGGGCCGAAGATTCCGTCGATCGCTCCACGGTACCCCCAACGAGCCTTGAGCCACCGCTGAGCGGCCTTGGCGGTGTTGGGTCCCCACAGGCCGTCGGTGTGGCCAGGGGCGTATCCGTGCGCGGCGAGGAAGCGCTGGAAAGACAGGATTGTACCAGTACCTGCGATACCGTCGATCCGACCGGTGTAGCCGTAGTACCGCTTGAGCATCTCTTGGATACCCTGCCAGCGAAGGCTAGGAACGCCTGACTGCGGCTTAGATACAGGACGGTTGAACCACTCGTAGTACTTCTGGTGAGCGGCCTGGGTGCCGTTGCCCCAGATCCCGTCGATCGCGCCCTTGTAGCCGAAGTCCTTGAGGAACTCCTGGTAGGCCTTGTACGCAGCCTTGGTCTTGGGACCCTCGATACCGTCGACCACGAGACCAGCGTGGCGAGAGTGGTTGAGCCAGGTCTGACGGTCACGAGTGAGCTGACTAACGTTGGCGGGGGCACCGCCCTTGTAGCCACGGAAGTTGAAGTGGACAGGGTCTCCAGAGCCGTACCAGTGGAACCCGAACTCTTCACTGTGCTGTCGGAACTTCACAAAGTCGGGCGTGTCAACCGCCTGGCCACCGTTAACGACGTGCGGGCTGGTGGCCGCAGGGCGAGCAGGAGGATACAGGTACGGGGGCCTGTTGTACACACCGCCCTGGTCCCACCGATCGATCGCTCTCTGCTGCTCCGCTTCCGTACGACCGGCGCTCGTAATGGTCAGGACGCCATACTTTTCCTCGTACGCAGCGAGTGCGGTGGCGGCTTCGTCGTTCAGCCACATACCGGGATGGTTCTTTAGATTCATGATTCTTCCTTCCACTGTGTTTACGGGACACAGAGCTTTGGTGTTCCTGCTACGTCGATCCATACCTCACAGAGTTTGGGGACACCTTCGATGTCGATCCAAACTTCTGCAAACTTGGGTGTTCCACCCACATCAATGTAGATACCAGACGATGAACCGCCGCCACCTTCTGTCGTAAACGACACGAGACCGGAGATCGAGCCTCGACCATTGTTGGTCATCGAGTAGACTCGGACGTAGTAGCTCTTGGCTCCAGTGAGGTTGTCGATGACCTGTGACGTTCCGGATCCTACATTGATCGTCCGAAGGTTCTGCGTGAGTGCAGGGTCATCTGCTACAAGTAGGACGTAGTAGGAGATGACGGATCCGTTAAGGTCATCTGGAGCCACCCACGTCGCCGTTGCAGTGGTCTCTGTGATGTCGTCTACGTCCAGGTTCTGCGGCGGGGTCGGTACCGTATTGATTGTCGAGAACGGTACCCAAGGACCGTACTCTCCCCAACCGCCGCCGATCGCAGTGTTGAACGCAGCTTCTGCGACGTAATAGTTTGTATTCTCAGACAGACCAGGGATAACGATCGGAGCCCACTGCTCCTGTGTGATCGTGTCAACCAGACCCATGTCACTTGCAGTCGTACTAACCTTGACGCGAATCTGGGACGGCACGGCACCACCGTTGTCGGCGATGGTTCCCGTCGTGACCTTGACTGTCGTTGCAGCGATTTCTGTGACGGTGTATCCTGCAGGAGCGCTGGGAGGAGTGCCAGGAGTCTGGAACGCCTTGTTGTTCGACCACTCCGACCAACCGACCGCGTTCCGTACACGGTAGCGAACCGTGTAGTTCTTGCTACGCAACAGCGAATTGAAAGTGGGGTCGGCACTCGTTGAGGTCGCGACTACCGTTGTGCCCTCTCGGACCTGAGTCTCTCTTCCAGTGACACCAGCACCGACGTAAGCCGGGTCTGTCGTATTGACTTGGGCAGAAGTTGATGTGATACTGCCCACCGAAGGCGTCGGAGGCTTGTCTGGAACGGTGTGAGGGGTCGTGATCTTGACAGCCGTAGTGTAGGGTCCGGTACCCTCCGAAGACCTTGCACGAGTACGAAACCAGTACTCAGTGCCGCGAGAGAGATTACTGTAAGTGAACTCACGAGCCGTCCCGATCCACGTCGCCGGGGTGTGCATGACCGTGAAGTCTGCGTTCTTCGCAAGGTATTGTCCGTAATCTGTGATAGCCACGGGAGACGACGCTGCCGCCCATGAGAACTTGCAAGAAGTAGCTTCGAGATTACTCACGACAGGAAGACCAGGCGCGCCTGGGAGTCGAGTATAGTTGGTAAAGCCGTTTCCGTTACTGAAATTGAGCGAACCCGAGACAGGCGTGTCGAAGTCTGACGACCCAGAGATTCCGACACCATTGACTGCGACAGTGACAGTTCCAGAGAGTTGGCCGTTCGCTGCATGACTATAGTAGCGAGCGCCAGCAACACCGAACGTTACCCACGTCCCGTTGGCAGGAAGAGTCTTGTTGCCAGTAATGTTGATACCGACATTGTTGATCTTGAACGATCCAAAGGCGTTACCCTGGCTTGCAAAGCCATTGGTCTTGCGGAACTGGAGCTCAGCATCGACACGGCTACGGTTGTTAGCAGCATCATCTGTGATACTGACGTAGACACGACACTCGACACCATTGTTACCGGGAGTCGCGATGCCGTAAAACTGACCGAGAGCCATACTGCCTACTCGGTGTACTTGAGAGTGATCCGTCCGGGGTTGCCACCAGAAGGAGCACTCGTCGTGACGACGATACCATTGAGGTCCACCACATTGGGGACGCGGTCAGCGTCGAGGGTACCTGAATTGATCTCAGAAGCGGCGACACCACCACCGTTAGCGATGGGGCGAAGGAAGTACTCCTCGTCCTTGAGCGACGCCGTGCCGAAGGAGGGCTTACCCGTGATGCCATCGTCCCAGTCAACGACGAGACCTCCAGAGAGCAGGGCGCGCTCAGCCAGAGTCATCATGACCTTCTCAGACCCGTCGGGTATCAGGTCGGCGTTGAGGGTCTGACCCTGAGTGAGCGCACCCGCGTAGAGTTCGCGAAGCATCTGGTAATCCTGCTCCGTGAATGTCGCAGTACCAGGAAGGATCGTGGGACCAGTCGTCACGTAGATGACGTTCTGGTCGGCGAGGCGAACGAGCAGAGCCGACGCCACTGCTTCGTTGAGTTCGAAAGTGTCGCCGAGACTGGTGAACTCAGTGTTCTGAATAAGATCGATCACACCCTGAACGAGAAGGGTGGAATACCCCTCGTGAGTCATGGTGATCGAGAACTGGTACTCACCAGGATTCCAGTCGAGGTCAGAAGCCTGAAGCTCGAACCGTGCAAAGCCTGCAGCGGGAGCGGTTACGTTGGCCGTCGAGTTGGTGATGAGATTGTCGATGTCGTCGGAGATTGTCGTCGGAACACTCTTGCGTGCGACGATGCGAATGACTGCTCCGTTGATGTCAACGGGACCGCCCGCCCTGTCCTGGATCCAGAGACCGAGGGCGAACGACTTGCGAGCCATGAGCCGGAGCACTGTCTGCTCCTTCGGCATGTTCCCAAGCTGAGGCATGTCACTCCTTTGACGTGGAACGAGGGCGGCGGGAAGGAATTCGCCGCCCTCGTTCCTGCGTCATCCTACTGAGCGGGTGCGGGCGGCGCTTCAGCAGGAGCCTGACCTCCACCGCCGCCAGCAACCTGACGGACGAGGTCGAGTCCAGCACCTGCCAGTTCTGCGATCTGGCTGAGGATCTCTTCGAATGCGGTCGTCGGGTCCATTTGTTCCTCCTTTTGGTCGACCCGTATGGGCCGGGGCTTGAGACTATCTTACCCCGGCCCGAGCGGGTTAGAGGATGCGAACCAGCGTGATCGAGTTCGCCGGAGTGCCGGAGTTGACCACGATCGTGTCGCCGATCGCCTTGCCCGTGATCGACGGCGTGGCCGCGAACGTGGGCGTGGTCGCGCCAACCTCGGTGATCTTCCACAGCGTCGAGCCGATCTTGTAGATCGTGCCGACCGTGGTGCCCGCAGTACCGGACGTCGGGATCGCGGTGGCGGCGAGGAGCATGCCCTCGATGACTCCTGCGATGACCGTCGGGTCGTACGACGTGTCGCCGGGGAGCGCGGGGATGTTCTTCGCCAGGTCGCCGGTCTCCTGGACCGCCAGGTTGGTGTCGAGGCGGTACGTGCCGGTGTAGGGCTGCTCGAACCAACCGGGGCCGTGAGGCTTGACGTTCGGACCCGAAGCCGGGTACCAGGGGTACACCGAGCCGTTGCCCTCCGTACCGAGCGTGGTACGAGCGGCGGCGAGAGCGGCAGCGACTCGCGTGAACGAGTCGTTGACCGGCGTGTAGTCCACGTCCGTCGTGCCATTGCCGTCGAGGTCTGCGGGCAGGAAGATCGGCACGATGCCCTCCGACATCTGGTCGATGACCCACGCGTCGTACGACATGTGCTGCACGTACTCGGTGAAGTCACCGCGCACGCCGCCCTCCTGCGACTTCTTGTCCGCAAAGAAATCGTGGGTCTGCGCCGCACCCTTGTAGGCGGCGAGAGCCACGACCTGCTTCAGCGTACGCGAAGCGGCAGTGCCGACACCCGTGAGAGTCGGCGACGGGTCAACCACGTTGGAAGCGTCGACAAACACCTTCGGAAGGAACTCGGGGTGGATCTTGACGAAGGTCCATCCACGGAGCTTGCCGAAGAACGCAGGTCCGACCACGCCGGAGTTGTCCGCATTCTTGTAGATGTCGAAGCCGCCGTCCACGTAAGTACCGGCGTTGATGAGTGCGTCGCGGAACGAGAGCTCCAGCGCGGGCGTGATGAGGAAGAACCGATCACTGTTCGGCAGGTTGCTGTCAAACCAGTTCTCACCGAACATCGTGGTCAGCGCGTCGAGCGTCTTGAGCGGGTCCGCCGCGTCAAGCGTCATGCCCTTGATCGTGGCGAACGAGGGCTGGATCTCGTTGTCGTACTGCTCACCGGGCTGGGCGATCCACTTGTAGTCCGCCTGGTTGCCGGTACACGCGACCTCTGCCGCCGAGATGCCCGTGGTGTCCTCGATGACCGACGTGTACGTGTCGTTCGACGTGCGAGCGACGAGCTTGCCGGTCATGCGTCCGAGCACGATCGCCAGCAGAAGGTACTTGTCGTGGTCACGGAGGACGGTGGTCGCCATCTTCCGGGCCAGGTACTCCTGCGGGAGGTTCTTGATCGGAGTGAACTGCTCCTGCTCGTGGAACACAGTGTAGCCGAACGAGCGGTGCCGCGAGGTCGTGTAGTAACGCCACTCGATCGGCGGGATGCCGTTCTTCCACTTCTGTGTGTACTCCGAGCCGGAGTAGTGATCAGACCCGATGCGAGCGATGTCGGTGTCCACGATGTAGTCGTCGACCCGGATGTCCGGAACGGCCACGACTCGGCTGGACATGAACTCGCCGGGGTTGATCTCGTTGCCGTTGAACATCCCGTTCACCGGCGACTTCAGATTCATCGTTTTGTGGAGGACGAGCTGATGCTTGGTCAGGGCGCCCTTCTGAACGACCGGTGCAGCCATTCGAGGTTTCCTTTCTGATTCAGAGGACGTACTGTCCTAGGGATACTCTACCTCAAGCCGGGAGAGCAGCGGGTGTGGGCGCGGACGGAGCGGTCCCCTCCGGCCCGGATGCATCGGTTTGGCCCCCTGGGATTGCGACCCCTTGTCTCGCAAGGAAACCCCCGAGAGCCTCAGTGATCGCGTTGATTTGTTCTTGCTGTCGCATGACCACTTGGACCATCTGATCGGAGAACTCTCCGTTTTCGGAGTACTGACCACCGATGACCTGTTCCAGCTGTTCGATACGTTTGTCGCGCTTCGTGTCATCGTCTGTACCACGGAGGATCTTCTTGATTTCAGTGCTGTGAGCAGAGCCAGAGAGTTCAACCGTCTTCTCAACGATGAACTGCATCATCTTCGAAGCACGAGCAAGAGCCTCCTGGTCTCCTGTCTGCGCGACAGCCGGAAGAGCCTGGCTGAGCGGGACGAGGATCGTCTGCAGGAGACGCATTTGCTTCTCGTCCTCAAGCTCTGTCAGGGAGCCGGGAACGCACTGTACGAAGTACTCTACGGCCATGTCTTCAAAACTGAAGTTCAGCTGACCGTCCTTGAGGCCAGTACCATCGGCAGGAATCTCGATCGGCAACTGAGTCTCTTCGTCCACCACGGTGTACGGCTCGTGGACGAACGCCTCAGGCGGGACGCCCTCGTTCTGGAGCTCCCTGCGAAGATCTGCCGTAGGCGTGATGGTTTTGACGCCCTTGAGTTCCTGGAAGTACATCGTTAGAGCATACGAACAGTAACGAGAGAAGAACTCTTCCATCGCCTTCTGGTAGTTGTTGGTCGTGATATCGACCAACTGCTGCTGTGCCTCGACACCCTGAGGTGTCTGGCTCATCATGCCACCAGTCGGGCCAGCAGCCATTTGCTGATCGGTGGCTCCGATCAACTGCTGCATGTTCGCTGCATTCTGCTGCGTGATCTGGCCGAACATCATGTGCGCCTGGGTGTTAACCTCGAAAGATTCCAGTCGCGCTTGAGGGTTCGGAATCTCGTTCAGCTTACCCGGAGACAAATTGATGACCGCGTTGTTCGTACCGAACGAGATGATCGGCGGGTTGGTGTTGCGGATCATCATCTTCATGGTGGAATTCAGGAAGAGATCCTGCAGTTCCTGTCGACCGTAAGTCAGCGAGAGCAAGGACTTGCCGAGAGGCTGCTGGTCGTCCTTTTCCGGGACGAAGAAGAACACCGGATGTTCCTTGACAGGGTGCTTGTTGACTTCGATCCGAAGCAGAATATTGGACTGGGCGTGCCACGTCAGGAAGGCTTCACCTGTGTTCGAGTACCAAGTGATGATCTCGTAGGCCTCGTAGTTGACGTGGTGACGCTTGTTCTCGAAGTCTACGTACTCGCGCGAGACCGGGTGGGTACCGAGAACGTACTTGAGGGCAGCGATATCCCAACCGACTGCCTGACTCTTGATGAGAGCGTGGACCTCGCCGCGAGTCAAGTAGCGTCGAATGAACACGTCAGTGGCTTGGCGAATGTCTTTGGCACCCGGCTCGGGGAACACGTCACGATAATGGATGGTGTCGTACTTGACATACCACTGTCCGCGATTATTTTGCTTCAGGACAGGAATGACAGTGTCGAATCCGATCGTTGCACCACGCCGGAAGGTTGTGATGAGGTTCTGCTGCATCGAGTTCGAGTACTCGTCATCACCGATGATCTTCGTCTTGAGAGTGTGACGAGCGATCACACCAGGAATAGACTCATCATCAAACTCGTTCATGATGTAGACGTTGGGCGTGTGCTGAACGACGTTGCGAGCCATACGTCGAATCATGCCCGCCGACTCACCGGACGAGATGTTGGCCAGGTCGGACTTTTTCGTGACGACTTCAGCGGCGGCCTGCTTCTCGTACTTCTCGTACTGAGCGACTCGTGCCTCCATCTCATGCTTGAAGCGACGATACATACGCAGCTTGCGGGCTGCGCAGTGTGACACACCGTTGGGTATGAGGACTCCGTCATCACCGAGCCGGTACACGTCATACCAGTCTGGGAAGTCCTTGACCTCTTCGAATTCGCCTTTCATTGCTGCTGGTTCAGCCTTCCTCGCTCGCTGGAGAACCGTTCACGCCTGATGTCTTCACGTCGCTGGTTGATGTTCTGGATGTAGATCTGTGGCACCGAGTCTGCGTACGGGGCGCGCATACCGTTCAGGAACGGCATCAGCGAGTTGTTCGCGTAGGACCGACCACCACCGCCGCCACCACCGTAGCCGCGACGACCGTAACCAGTATACTGGTCGTAGGTCGGGCTGGGAGTGAAAGTCTTGTTTTCGAGCTTCTCGATTGCCTTCTCGATCGACTCACCAATGTCTTCCGGAGTCGGGATGATCCACGACTCGTCAGTCTTCTCAAGGGCACGGAGACCAGTGTTGAGGTTTGCACCATAGTCAACAGCGTTCAGGACTGCGTCAGTCGGGAGACCGCGACCGGTGTCTTCGTTGTAGAACGGAGCGATCGGGAATCCGAACGCGCGAAGCAAGGTATTGCGCTCGACGGCGGTGGCCCACGGCTTGCCGTCGGGACCGGTCACGTAGGTCGTGTTGAGCTGATAGTAGCGGTTGTTCTTGGTGTAAGGAATCTGATCTGACCAGATCAAGTCGAACAGGCCAGGAACGCTGCTATCCTCAAAGGGTCCGTAGCCAATGAGCTTCGCACGCTTGACAGCATCTTGCTGAGAAAGACCTAGGTCAACACCTTCCTGGGTGAACTGCTCTAGGAACATGTCTTGCAGTCGCTCACGCATCTCATAGGGAATGTACAGACCCTCGAGAGCCTTGTCACCGAGTCGGACAGACCCATTCCAGACGCCCCGGATGACTGCCTCCGCGCCGAGGTCGGTGAGTTCCTCAGAGCCGTCTTCACGGTACGACGAGAGCAACCAGGACTGGTCGATGCCCTCGCCATTTTGCATACGAGTCAGATCATCGGCGAAGCCTGTCGAATCGAAGAGACCCATGACGAGGTTCGCGGCGCGTTCCTCAGTCATCTCTTCCTTCTCAATGGTGCGCGTCTTGGCCACCATGTTGTTCCGCCAGTACTGGGACGATTGAAGGCCCGTACCGAGGCTCATGAGGAAAGCGAACGTGATGCGGTTCTCCGAGAAGCCAGCGGCAGTGCTCTCGAACCAGTCACGTCCACGGTAAGCCGACAGGAGTTCTCCGGTTTCCGGATCGTAGAAGTCCTCTAGAGCACGCGTGGGCCGAGGCACGTCCATGCGATCACGCACGTAGGTACCGTCTTCGAGGCGGTCAGGAATCACGAACGGGTCGCGGTCCCACTTGTCAGCCTGCTGGTAGAGGAAGTTTGCGAACGACGACTCCAGAACCATCGACTCATAGGACATGACTGCCTTAGTCAGAAGACCGAGAGCCTTCATAGCACCGGTATCAGTACCCAAGTACTGAGCCTCGTCAGCTTGAGCGGTGAGCATGTCGAATGTCTGAGCAGCTTCGATCGCCATGGTCTCATTGAACAGGGGCAGGGAACCAAGAACGTCCTGGAAGCCCCACTTCACGTGTTCCATGTTGCCGGTCTCGACTGCGCGAGTGATGCCGAGAACTGGAGACGAGAACTGCCGGATGATCCAGTGTGGCACACCGCCCGAGCCGCGCGTGCCCGTGATGTCGGCCAGGATGCCTCCGATGACCGGGATATTCTCCAGGTACAGAGCCTCGTGGCTGCGCCAGTCGTTCTCAATTTCGCGCGGGTCGTAGATGATACCGCCACCCTGGTGCAGCATGGCGAGGCGGCGACGGCGTTCTTCCTCATCTTCCCCGCTAGCCAGGCCGGTCGCGCCTGCGAATGCAGCCGCCATGAAGAAGGAAGACATGACCAGACCGTCCGACACGAACGACCGAGTGAGATCCATCGTGTCGATGAGCGGGGTCAGATCGACGACGCCATCCTTAATGTACGAGTCGCCGAGCGCGCGCTGGGCGAACTTGCCAGCCTTTCGACCGTTCAGGAACATGAGCAACATGTTGTTGGCGGTGTTGAGACCAAGCATATTGGTTGCAACGTTTGCCAGGTAACCGCTGTACATGAGCGGGGTCTTGAGGAACAGATCGGAGAACATGCGTACTCCGCCGTTCTGTGACGAGCCGGGAATCTGGTAGATGCTTCGAAGCAGAAGACCGAGCGACGTCATCTTGAGCGACCGCATGTTGGACACACGAGCAGTCGCAACACGGTGCGCGTCGGCCAGGTGCTTCTTGACCCACTGAGGATCCTTCTCCAGTTCGAAGAGAAGCTGACCCTCACTGATTACCACGTCAGTGTTGTTGACGTAGTCCATGACAGCTTCGAGGTAACGGCGAGCCATGACGTGCTGTGGCTGACCGTAAGTCGGGTCTTGCATCCAGTCACCGCTCCGACCGAGCCAGCCTGTGAACTTCGTGACAAAGTTACGACGGATGTGCGGCTCCTTAAACTGCATGTCCGCGTACATCATACCGGCGAAGTTCGGGTTCTCCGCCAGTGCTTTCTGGGTGTTGTGAAATGCTTGGAGGCGCTTCGAAATCTCTTCGGTACCGAGAGTCCCACGCGTCACCTTGGCGGCGAGACCAGCGCCGAGGCGCGACAGTCCGCCAGTGCTGGTACCAGTAACGAGGCCGATAACGTCATCCTGAATGTTGCGGGCCGCGAGCTCCACACCGGCACCGAGCCACAGGAGTGGGTTGAACAGGGTCGTGAAGTGACGGAGGTCGTGGACTGCGAGGACCAGACCGTTCTTGGTCGTCGCTTCTCCCACCCACTGCTCACCGTGCTTGCGGAAGTTGCGAACACCTGTCTCGATCGGGGTCGAGATGCCTCGCTCTGCACGGTAGCGCTTGCGGTACTGGTCGCGACGCCTCTTGTCAGGCGAGAGGTTACGAGCACCTTGCCAGCGTGAACCCTCCAGAGAGACACCGAATTCGTCCTGCAGAGCGCGCTTCGTTGGGTCGAGGATCATTGGTTCACCGGCGAACGCGTTTCGACGCGGGTCGATGCTGATGACCATGCGAGAGGTCTTGGGGTCCCACAGCTTCGCGTCACGCAGGTCCGACCGGCTGATCGGGAGGCCACGTAGGTTGTCCTCAGAGATCGTGTAGGACTGCAGCATACCATCGACAGCAGTGAGATTCACGTTATCGAACGAGCGCTGTCCAGTTTCTGCTGTACCGAGAGCCACGTGGACCCAGCCAGACCAGTTGGTGGGATCGACCGTCGCAGACTGATGAACCGGGATTCCGATGTCCACACCCTCTCGAAGCAGCCAAGGGTGCGGATGGTCACGGTTTGCCTCGAAGATTGCAGCAAGGTCGTCGCGATGAATGAGAGGCACGTCGGCATCAACGACGGGCAAGATGTTCATCTCGACGTTTGCCAGGATGTCAACGAGAGACTGACGCATCAGGTCATAGGTAACGTCACCAGCCGTGCTCTCGGGGTCCTTGTCAGCGAACTGACCGATGTTCTGACGGACCCAGTAGTGAACCAGGTGGCGCTGGGTTCTGCCGTCCAGGTGGAGGGCTGCAATGATTTCATCGATCAGCTTCTCGACTGTTCGAACCCGGTTCTCCTGCTCCTGGGGCTTGTCGTCCGGGAAGACCCACTTGTCGTAGTCAACCTCCACGCGGTAGGCGTGGCTGAGATTGCGAGACACCTTGCGGTACCACTCGCGAGCCGGAGTGTCCGCCTGCCAGCGATAACCAGTCTCAGTGACCTGGGCTTCACGTAGCACACCGACCATGGCATCGAGAATCGTTGCGCCGTTCTCGTCAGGCAGGGTAATCTCGATGACATCCTCTGCCGAGACCGCGCGACGAGCGCTCTCCTCGATATCCTTGGACCGCGCGATCGTGGTACCAAGAGCGGTCATGGCGAGAGCAGCAGTGTGTGGCGACCAGTCTTCCGGCGTCGCACGATCAGACCGCTCAGCGAAACGGTCGAAGGCCGGGTTGTCACCGGTGCTGTTGATCTCTGCGATCTGGAGGCGACCGGTCTCCGAACGGATGACTCGCCCACGCTTGTCAGTCGTGACTGCTGTGATAGTAAAGTCCGGGTTCAGGATGTAATACCCATCCTGATCACGATTGAGTCGTTCCTGCCAAGTGCGACGAATATCTAGGACAGTCGGGTGGTTCGGGCCGAGAGAATCGAAGTACTCCGTGAACAGGCGCGGGAGTTCCTGAGCCGTCGCACCCATCATCTCCGGACCCTGCAGCAGGCCGCTGAACGGACCCAGGACGTGGTTCACCGGGTTGTCACTGGGGCGCTCGCGCTCGGCACCCATGAGGTACACGATCACAGCCTCCAGGTAACCTGAGAGGGGACTGTCCTGGCTGATGTCTACCGGCGACCCGTTTGCGAGAGCAAGGCGAGCGAGTGCGGCGCGGTCAGACATCATCTCGCGTAGGTATGCTGCGGGGTACTGACGAGTACTCTGAGCGAACTCTCGGAGGAGTTCACGCATACGCACGTCAGACAGGTTCGGGTCGTTCGTCGCTTCCCTGAACGCTTGCAGTACCTTGTCACGAATGTCCCAGCCAAAGACGACGGCCGCCGAACGGTGATTGCCAACGTCACCTTGCCAGCCGTTCTTGCTGTTGGCAGAGTTGGCATCGGTCACCAGGTCGATGTCACGCTCGCGCGTCAGGCTCGTCTTCGGGAGGCGCTGCTGAGCGAGACCCAAGCCCGAGATAACGTACTTGAGCCCGCCGAGAGCAACCTGCTTCTTGTCGCCCAGGACTTCCAGAGGCACCCGCATCCGAACACGGATACCGTTGCGGGAGTGCGTTGTGAACTCTTCGACCCAGCCTTCGAAGCCAGTGAAGTTCGAGTTCACTTCCTTATCGGTGTACGCGATGTCTTCGTGATCCTTGAACTGCTGCTGCACATCACGCCAGTTCGCATCATTATGCTTGTAGCGAGCAAAGTAGATCTGGATCTCACCGTTCGGCTTCGACTTCACGAGCGGGATCGCGTCGCCCTCGCGAAGCTGACCGAGCGGGAACTCGCCACCGCTCCGCATGCTGTCGTACTTCTTGTCGAGAACCACGATCGCACGGTGCATGCTTTCGCTCATCCACGACGGCTTGTTGGCCGCGAGTTCCTTGACACGGTTCACGACCTGACGCTGAGTCTTGTCAGTCTTCGGAACAGCGAAGCCGGGGTACACGCGCGTCGGAACGATGTTTGTGGCGACTGCTACTTCGCGCTGGTTGAAGTATTCGGGATTCTTGACGCCTGCAGCGTTCTCCTCGATCTGGAGTGTGAAGCCCTTGAAGACGACTGCCTTGTTCTCACCCGAGATGGGCTGAGTAGAAACCAGCGTCGAGTCGAGGGCTTCCGTGTCACGGCTCCGGGGCTGCTGGTAGTTGCGCTCCCGGTAGTGGTACGGTGATCCGGGGACCGGCTCGTAGCGGCCCGACTGCTGCAGGAACCGAGCGAGGATACCTGCTCGGACAGTGTTGTTCTCGGTAGCCAAGTAGATCTCCGCGCCAGTCTCCATAAACTGACGCATCCGCTCGAAGCCCACCCGGTTGAACTGCTCTTCTGTCCAAGAATCGACGTCGACCACCAGGATGTCTCGGGGGCCTGCCTCGATACCACGAGCAGAGGCGCGGCCCCATGTAGCAGCGGTGAGCACACCGTCACCCGGAGTGCGAGCCGTGTCAGTCTCACGGAACAGAAGAACAGCCTCTCGACCGTTCCTGTTCGCTGCCGTGATGCGGTCCTGAACCGCTGTCATTGCCAGGTGCTGAGTCAGTTCGTCAGACTTGGCGTCGATCGGGATACCGAAGAGTGTCCGCCAATCTACGTTGGGCATGGACCTGAAGGTCTTCTTCAGAACATCAATACCCGCCTTCGAGACCTTCTCCCAGTCTTGCGGGTAGTTGAAGCGCTCGGAATCAATGCGCTCAGCGAGAGTGTCACGCACGACGAGTCGGTGCGCCCGCTCCATGGTCTTCTCAGACTTGAGGAAGCGGGTACCCGCGTACTTCTGGAAGGGCCGACGAGCGGCGAGTTCAGTCTCCATGAGAGACCTCTTAGTACGAGCAAACGCGCCAGGGATTTCAGCAGCGAGGCGCTCGGTGCTGACGCCGTCGAAGATCGGAATGTCCGTCGGGTCTCCCGTCCAGACCTCGCCGTTCGGCAGGTTGAGAGCCTTCGGGCCGTAGTCACCGTACATGGCCCGAAGCTTTTTCATCGGCGGCACGTACAGTCGAGCGTCAGGGCCGAGGGCCTCGTCGCTCGTGATCGGCACACCGGGGTTCTGGTTCTGCCACTGAATGACACGAGCGGCGCTCCACATACCCTTGGCAGAGATGACGAAGTGCTTCGTCTCCTGGAGCTTGTAGAACGCGTTGTAGAAGCGCCAGTCGTTTTCGGCGAGATTGTAACCCTGTTGAGCAATGCCCATTGCTTTCAGGTGTAGCACGCGAGACAGATCGGTGGCCCACGAAGTCTCCATGACCGCGCGCTGACGACGCGAGAAGAGCGTCGCTCGACGCAGAGCACGCACACCCTTCTTGTTCGCCTGGAGAGCGTTCTGCTGCTCCAGGCGACCGAAGCCACCGGCAGCACTGAGCATCGCACCTATGAGCGAGCGAGGTGAGTCGATGTCGGTGATCGGGTCGATGACACCGTCAAAGTACTGACTGTGAGCCAGGCCAGTCGTGTCACCCGTGCTCGTCAAGACGGCCTTCTGGTCCTGCGTCACGAGCTCTATCTCAACGAGGGAGGCCCGAGGCGTCTTCCCGAAGAATTGTCGAGCACGATCGAGGTCGAGCACCCAGTAGCCGGAAGCCGGGTCGAGGACTGCGAACTTCTCCATCGGCTGGTCAACGCCACCGACCTTGAAAGTCTTCACGAAGCGGCCATGCAGGTTGGCGAGCGGCATCATCTTGCCGGGCTGGGACCCCTTGCTCGTCTGAAGACGCAACTTGAGGGGATTACCGTACACCAGGTCGCCGACCGTCAGCGGTGGTGTCGAACCCTTCTTCGGAGCGAGCGTGACGGAAACAAGATTTGCATCAAGCCCGCCAACCTGCTGGATCTTGGCCGGATCGAAGTCAGAGCGAGTAGCAGCCGCGAGGGACACGAAGTCCTGCGGCTGACCACCCATGGCGACCAGGTACTCTGCGGCTGCAGAGTCGAAGCGGTCGTTCGCCTCCTTTGCCGATCCGGGAATGAAGAGTGTCCACGTGTGAAGACGCTCGGGCTTGCCGAGGCCACGATCGAGAGAAGCAGCAACCTCGCTTGGGGTAACCGAGTTTTCCCGACGACCGAGCATGCTGATGTTGGCAGCAGCGCGCACGAGTGGGGACTTGATGTCGAGCAATTCGTCAAAGATATACTGCTGACTCGGATCCCAGTCCTTCAATTCGGGAGTGAGTTCGACGTCAGGACCGACGAGCTTGGGGAACTGAGGCAGTGAGACCTCGGCAGCGCCCTGTCGACCAGCGAGGCGAGTGATTTCCATCGCAATGACAGCGCGCGAGACTTCGTTCCAGTCACTCTCGCTGGCTGCGGTCGTACCTGGGTCAGTCGTGCTACCAATCTCTCGACCGGTCGCGTTGCTGATGCGGTGAATTGGACCGTCTGCCCACGGATTGCGGTTCCGCAGGTCAGTAAAGTGCATCTTGACGTAGTTGCTGAGCATGACACGACGAGCAGAAGCGGCGTCACCGTCACCAGCGGGCGGGTACCCGAACATTTCGATGAGGGCACGGACAGGCTCACGAGACAGGAACACGTCCCGAACGAACCGGACTTCGGCCAACTTACCCGCGAGAGCGGGATCGGTGACGCGGGCGTGGATCTCGTCCCACGCCTGGTTCATCGCGTCAACATCCTGCGACTGAACCGCACGCTCCCAGCGCTCCTGCAGGTTCGCCGGGATGTTACCCATGATGAGGGTGTTGGTCTCAGCGATGAGCCACTGGTCGATCTGTTGACGGTTCCCACGAGGGAGACCGGTCTGGAAGCGCTGACGGAGCCAGGAGTCGAGGCGCTGCTCACGAGCAGACTCTCGCATGTTCGTCAGGACGTCAGTCGGGTTGCCGTCTCGGTCGAACTCGTCTTGGGGCAGAGTCCAGTCGTCGTCAACGACCTGCTCTGCAACGAGGTCACCAACCTTACCAAGCACGTAACCCAGTTCGTGCATGGTATCCTGAACGAAACGCTGAGCATCACTGGCTGAGAGGCGCTCTAGCGACGAGGCGGCGTGCGCGAGGTACCGAGCGAGGTAGCGCTGCACCGCCACGTCCTGACCATAACGGTTGGAGGACGAGTTGATGAGCGTAAGCAGATCCACCAGGCTACCCTGGTCATGCTCTTCGATGGGGGCATTCGCGTCACCGAGCAGTCGGCTGTACGCGTCACGACTAAGCAGACCGTACAGGCCGTCGTCCACGAGCGACCTCTGCTCGAAGCCCCGACCGTCCGCACGGAGTTGCCACACCGACGGCTCCAGGAGCCGACGAATGAGACTCTGTGCCACGCCCTGAGACTGGACCGGCAGGTTCTGAGAACGAGTGGCTCCCTCCCAGTTATCAAGCACGAAGGCTTCGATCTGGTCGATGATGCGATCTTCGATCGCGTCTTCATCGGTGAGGCTGGGGTCCTCAGGGAGCCACTCGAACTCGTTGCCTTCACGATCCACAATGGTGATGGGGCCGCGAAGGAGTATCTGCGGGTTGGCAATGACCGTGTCAAGGTCAATGGTACCCGAACTGGTGTCAACCCGAGTGAAGTTGATACCGAACTCGTGGAACAAGACTTCAGGAGCAGCGACCGGGGCGAACTCGTCAGGGCCGACCCCCTTGTCTGCCGCCTTCGCGTAGAAAGTCTCGAGAGCGGCGGTGAGCGAGTCAACCATCTCGTTCGGACCGATGCTGATCTCGAATTCGCGCATGAACTGAATGGCCTCGCGAAGAGCCATGCGGGGGCCGTTCTGGGTGACAGTGCCCGCAGCACGCTCAGCGCGAGCCTTGGCGAGTAGTCCGCTGGTAGCGCGCTGAGCCTCTTGCTCCTTAGCGATCGTCACGGACAGGCCCTTGACGGCGTTGTGCAGTTCGCTGATCGCCTTGCGCTGCTCAGTGCCCGCCACCGACGCACCGAACCGGAGCACAGCGGACGAGTCGAAGGTGCCCACATCACGGTTCCAGGCCACGAACGGGGCTTGGTTGCCACGGTACTTGGTGTTCAGGAGCCGAATGAACTCCTGCACACCACCACCGGAGTTCATGATCTTCTCGACGTCAGCGAGAAGACCGGCAATCTTCATGCCGGACGGATCCTGCTTGCCGAGAACGAAGAACAACTGGTGAAGCCTGTCGTCCAACTTTCCGTAGTCGCGAACGTCACCGGTCGGGTCATCATCCAGTTCCGACGGAGCGGAAGTCTGGATGTCCTTGGCCCGCCACGAGAGTAGTGCCGAGTTCATGAGAATGCTCAACTCAGCCTGCTTCGGCGGAAGGAGCAGGGCCTCGTACAGCCAGGGTGCCATGCGGACCTGGTTAACGCTGTCACCCTCGAACGTGAGGTCTGCGAAGACTGCAGCGAGCTTGGGGTCGTAGGCGACCAGGTTGATGAGTGCCTCACTCACGCGAGGGTTCTGCTGCAGGAAGATCTGCAGGTTCTCCATTGTGAGTTCGCGGTGCTCAGGCAGCGCTGCCTGACGAATCCCCTCGTGAATCTCGGAGACAATCTCATTCACTTCTTTGGACACGTCATCACTCTGACGAGCCACGATACCTGTCGGGTCGCCGAATTCGTTGACCGCCAGGTTGAAGTTTCCGGCTTCCTCGATCGCATCGATCATGATCGAGTAGGGCGTGACGCCCGCCGACATCGCGGTCTCTTCCGAGTACGGCAGGTCGCTGTCGTGGCGGCGATCCGGGTACATGGCGGTAGACTTGGCAGACCGCATCCACGAGCGACGACCGTGGTAATCCTGGTCACTGTACTCGCGGTAGAGAGTGTCGATGGTTGCCTGGGCGTTGAGCATCGCATCGTGCTGACCGACGACCTGCTCGACGGACATCTGACCAAAAATGTACACGAACGCGGCACCGGCGCGCTTCTTGTGAATCGGCTCCTTGGAGTCCGAGCGCGGGGGCTTGGTCAGTTCCTTGATACGCGCGAACCGAGCCTTCAGGTTCACGTCGCTCTCGATGAGCGGACCGTACTTTGCCTCGTCGATTGCCAGCGATCGCTCAAGCAGAGACTGAGCGAGCGTGACCATGCCGTCGAACTCGCCCTTATCGTTGAAGTGCGGCACCGACATAGAAGACAGGACAGCAACAGGGATGCGCTCACCCTGGTTCGCGGATTCGGCACTCATGGCTTCGAGCCAGGCGATCACGCGAGCGTTGACCTCGGCGTCGGCGTAGGCGGCCTCGACTGCGCTCTCAACCTCACCCTGGCCGAGCTGCAAGTAAAGATCCTGCAGGTCGGCCAGGAGAGGCTCTTCCCGGTCTACGAGGTGGCGTGCCTCCACCGGGGAGCGGAGCGGCGAGTAACGGAGTTGCTGGAAGATGCGGAAGATCTGCACCGCAGGGCTCTCCAGAAACGCCGTGCGCCCACGTGTTACTGCGCTCGTCTCCGCGATCTTGGGTCCACCTTGACGGGCGGGGATCGGCTCCTTGGGGTTGTACTGAAGGTCTGCCGGAGCCTGCACGACCGACAGTCTCTCAGAGAACTCTGCGAGACCGTTCGACACGATACGGTTCAGTCGCTCCGGAACGTTGTACAGCTTGTCACGACCGTCCGCGAGCAGACTAGTGGCAAGCTCCGGATCCTGCATCACGCGCGTGACGAACATGCTGATCGGGCTCGGGTCCGCGACACCGGCACGAATCTCAGCGAACATCTGACTGAGCAACTGCTGAATGCGCGGGTCCGGAGACACGGTCGTCCGAATCTCGTCCCGAATTCGTGCGCGCGTGTCCAGGACCAGGCGACCGAACTGAGCCGCACCAGAGGCCTGACGGTACTGGTCCATCCACGCGAGTTCGAACTTACGGGTCTCGATAGCGCTCTCACGAACAGCAGTGACAGAGCGCTCACCAGAGCGTGCGCGCAGGAACTCGTCGGGGGTTGTCACGAGCCGACTGATCGACCGGATGCGGTCACCGTCGAAGTCTCCACCGATAGCATTGAGCAGCGAGTAAGAGACCTGAATGGTCTGGTTCGCGTTCATCTCGGTCATCACGTCAGAGATCGTGGGAACGAGAAGCTGGAAGCTGATCTTCTGGTCGATCGGGTCGCGAGCCAAATTGATGCTCACCGCGTACGCGCGTGCGAGCACCTGCTCGTCGGAATTGGCCGGAGCAGTCAGGTGCGTCGGCACGTTCAGCGCAGGGTCTACCGGAACGCGACTGCCCCAGAAGTTCAGCACAGCGTTGATCTGTCGCGTGATGAAGCGACGACCGGCCAGGTTCTCGTTGCGGTAGGCGACCGCCTGGCTCTCCAGCCAAGGCATGAGCAGGTCGAGTTCGGCGAGCGCGCTACCGGCGAGAGCCTGAGTGTCAGGATCGATCGTCTGGTCAGGCGAGCCACCGGAGGCCATGAGCTCGATCGCTGTGCGGTGGTCTTCGAGCATGGTCGCGACACGAACGAACGACGCCTGGAACTTGTCACCAGGCACGCTCGGGTCGTCAAAGGCCGTGATCCGCATGTAACTCTTCGTGTTGGGCGCGGCCTTCTTCATCGCCTCTTCAGCGAGCGCGATGCGCGCAACCTCCAGCCGCTTCTGAGCAGCGGGGTCGGCCTCCAGGATCTTCCGAGCCTGGTTGATCGAAGCATTCCCGAGAGCCTTCTTGAGAATCGCGCTCTCGACCTGACTAAGCTGAGCAGCAGCACGCTTCTGAGTATCACTCAGGGCGTTCCACTCCTCGTCCGTGTAAGCGCTGAGCGCCTCGCTACCACGCGCCTTCATGACACGCGCAGCGTCAGCGGCTGCTCTCAGGGCACGGTCCCCGCCACGCGCCATGATCGCGCCACCGGCACCGAAGCCAAGACCCATCGCGAGACCCTGCTGGGCGCTCTGCACGACTTCATCGAGGTCGAACTCGCTACCGGTCGCCCACTGGTTCAGGACCGCCTGCACGCCCTCCTCGTAGCCCTCGGACAGGCCGGTAACGAGAGTCGCGCCCCAGCCCGCACCCGCCTTTGTCTCCAGGGCGCGGATCGCCCGGTAGAGGTCGTCTGCGTCAGCGGCTACTCCCCGGTTACGAATTCGTAGCAGGCTCGAAGCAGCGATACCTCGGAAAGACTCAGAGGGAGCGAGGAAGGCAAGGCCTGGGCGAACAGACCCGACGGCTCGTCCCTCAGCGTCGAGATTGAAACGCAGGCCACCGGCAGAGACTCGCTCCTGAACATCCCCGCCGACGCGCTGTCCACGTCGAGCAGAGGCAGAGAGCATGCCCTGAACCCCGAGTGACTGGACAGCGTCGATGCCGAAAGCGGCCCAAGCAGACCCGGCCCGGAACAGGTCGAGGTTCCCATCCTCGTCGGTGTAGATGCTCTGAAACTCACCGGACCGGTCGTTGAAGATCTCACCCTGGTAAGCGAGCTGGCTGCCTTGTCCAAGCAACGACGCGCCGATGCTACCGACGTACGCGGCTCGACCGGCACCAGCACTGCTTCCGAACGCGTCCACGGCACCGGCACCAAACCGGGCGACGTCCCACCAGCCGTTCCTGAGCGACTCTCCAGTCTCCGGGTCAGTCGCGTACCACTCAGCCTCGTCGTTCCACTTGCCGCCACCGGCGACGAGGTCGTAACCACCCATGACAACGTTCGTCGTTGGCTGAATGGTCTGCCCGTACGCTTCTCCGAACGAGCGCAGGAACTGAGTGACGCCCGCACCCTCCTTGCGACGGTTCGCTTCCTCAATCAGTACTTGCTGCCTCGCGAAGTTTTCAGACAGCAGGTCCTTGTTGAGCAGACCACCGGCAGTACCGAGCGCGATACCACCGGCGGCGAGACCGAGAATCGCAGCGACGGGTAGGCCAACACCTGTTGCCGCAGCGATAGCAGCACCGGCACCGAGAGCAGCAGCACCACCGCCAGCCGCGGTAGCCAGGATCATAGTCTCGTCGCCGAAGCCCTTGTTGAACTCGTCCTGACGCTTGTCAACCTTGTCCTGGAATACCTGTGCGGACCGCCCCTTGCGAGCGGAGTCTTCGTTGACTCTCCGCTTGTTCTCGACGGCTTCCTTCAGGCTGTTGGCGTTGGTCGCGTGTGCGAGCTCATCATCGCTCAGGGTCACTCGCCCGAGCATCTGGTAGGCTACGTCTTCCGGGATGTCCTTGTTCTGCAGGACGTTGAACTGCTTCTGGCCGTTCCGGAACACGTCTCCGAACCGCACACCGTACTTAGCGTCGTCGCGGGTAACGATACCGGTGAAATCATCCTGACCGTACAAGTCCAGGAGTCGATTCTCGCTCGCCGCCTTCTCCACCTGCTTGTTCCAGGTGTCGTAGAAGTCATTGTCGAAGGCGTTCTCCGTGTTACCCTGCTGCCCGCCTGCGAGCCACCCGACTCCACGTTGTTCCCAAGGAGCAGAGACCCCGGTTCCGCCAAACTTTGACCAGTCAGTGCGCTGGCTGCCGCCACCCGAGTTCGACGGTGTGTCGTTGCCCGAGCCGCCGAACGCGGACCAGTCAGTCGCCATACTTACTCCTGAGATTGCCAACGGGGTGCGGGCCAACGCTCCCAGTATAGCCTGCCGCGACCCGTCCCGCTGGCCGTTACCCCCGCGCCTCAATCAGCACCCTCTCGTCGCGTGGCCTCTCCCTGGACACTCGCCCGCAACTCTCCCGACGTCGGTACCCACCCACGAGCTAACTTTCGAGACCCGTAACTTGACCTGGGATCAGGCCCGAGAATCTGGAATCTCGGTTGGTGTTCGGGCGCTATCTCCCGTTTCCAGAGGTTACATAACCGTGTGGGGGTCTGGGTACAAAAACTTGAAAACTTTTTCCGAGCTCATGGATGATATTGACATAAATACAACATAACAACTATACCCCCCTACTTAGTATAAGTAGTTAGAAGAACGTGACTTTCAAGTCACTAAATCGTCTCTATTCAGACACTATTCAACTCTAGATTTTCTGGTACTAAATCGGTACTTCCATGTCACAAGGAGACACCATGCAGATGCAAGAGGCTTTTCTCACGTCACTCTTCGATCCCACGAACAGGATGGTCTCGCGCGTTCTGGACCAGGAAGCGCTCGCACAGCGCAACCAGGGACAGCAGCAGATCCTCCAGTCTTCCGTCGCTACACAGGCACTCTGGCACTACGACAGCCAGGGCCGTCTCGTGATGCGCGACCCGGACGAGGCGCTCGCTTACGCACAAGCGTACAACCAGCTCAACGCCAAGGTTGCGCCCAACCAGGTCGCAACCGGACCCTCACAGGACACGCTCCTGATTCTGCAGGCACTGCAGCAGCTCGCTTCGCAGCCCAAGAAGGCCAAGAAGCGCAACAACAAGAAGCCGTAAGGCTCACAACAAAGGACAATGGGGCGAAAGCCCCTTTGTTCTTTTATTTTTAACAACTATACATGACGATAACCAGTTCCACCACGTTACTATTCCAGCTTATAGCGCTTGCGTCAGTGTTAACTGACGAGACACCACCCAAGCAACGAGATGAAACTAGTTCATCGTCACAATCATGTAGCAAGAGTGTTCCAACTAAGAACACTCTGTACAGCTTAAACTCGCTCTAGGGCCGTGCTCGCGCTAGCGGCGAACACACGAGGCCACGACTGACGTCGTCAGTATAGGGGGGTCGTGGCCCGCGTTTTAGGCGCGTGTCACCCAGCAAACCGCAAAATAAAACGCGAGATAAAACGCGGTGCCCATGTCTCGCATGGGCAAACCACCCCGCAAAAGCCGCGTGTCGCGCGTGGACCCAAAAGTGACCAAAACTTTTTCTCTCTCTCTCATATTCAATTTTCTACTCGTACATCTCTTATCTACGATTACAATTTTCTATTCATCATTCACGATCTCATCACCAAGCTATTCTCGCTCAGAAAAAACTTGTAATTTTTGAGTCCACGCAGTGACACGCAATAAAAAGCGGAGGGTTCCCATGTCTCGCATGGGGTCCGCGTTTTATCTCGCGTTTTATCTGGGCGACACGCGGTTAAAACGCGCCCTGTGGCTAGCGCGCTCCCTAGACGGTCGCGCGCCCGGTCGCCGAGCGCTCACGCTATGATGGGCTACGAACAGCGTTCACGACAAGTAGCATGAACAGGGATGTTGCGCGGAGTATTTCACTATCTCGTGTCTGTGCTCACTGCTGTGAGCGCGTACTGCTGTACGCTCAAACATACATTGTGTTTGTTGGTGAAAGATAGACTATTGTGTTTATCAAGTCAAGAATAGGAAGGAACAACCTTGTTCACGACGACTCAGACCATTACCATTGCTCTGCTCTTCGCTCTCGTCGTGGCAGTCGCCGTGGCCTGGCTCACCTTCGCTGCGTGTAACCACTACCACTGGAAGCGCGTGGAACCGCTCCAGCAGCGCGTCAACTCGCTGGAAGCGCGTCTCGACATCGAGGCTGTTCGTGTCGTTCTTTACGACACCGTGACTGACGCGTTCGTGCGAATTGAGAAGTTTGGCACAGACCTCTACGCGGCTCTCGCGTTCTGTTCCCAAGTCGGTATCCGCTACAACTTGGAACTGAAGGTTCAGAGGAAGAGTGGCGAGTACATCGTGCTCAACCTCATCAACACCTGAGCGGTTCCCGCTGCTCGGGTAGGTGCGCGCCTCTCGGCCCACGCGCGCACGGGGGAAACGGCGTGGAGTCAGGCTCTCTTCCCCAAGCCTGGCTCCACGTCTCCCACTCGTTTCTAGGAGGAAACATGCTATACATTTTGTACGTGCTCGGTCTCGCTCTCCTCTGCGTGCTGCTCGTTCTTAGCTACTTTGCCTGGGACAAGTGGTACAACAAGCACGGGATGCGCAGACTGAACGCTCGCCTGAACAACCTGCCCGCAATCCAGGAGAGAAATGGCTGACATCACTATCGAGCAAGCCTTCGAGGACGACTCGCTCACGAACATTCAGATCCTCGACATGTTCCCGCAGTACTCCTACGATCAGATCCAGCGGGGACGAGCGAAGCACCGACGAGAGGTCGGTCTGCCTCCTCTCAAGCGTGGTCGCAAGAACCCTGAGACCTATGCTGACATCGAAGGCATCAACATGGGCGACATGCTCCGAGACTTCGAGAACGATGACCTCTCAATCAACGACATCGTTGACAAGTGGGATCACCCTCAGGTCACGTGGGACTGGGTTCAGCGTCGGCGCAAGGCTCACCGTGACTCGCTCGGTCTGTCGCCTCGGAGCAAGTCCTACGCTCAGCGAGCGCGACACCGAAAGCGTAACAGAGAGAGGCGGGAAGCACTCCGTCAGGAGACGCTCAAGACCGCCGACAATTACAATCAGCCTTGGACGTTCACGGACGACCAGGCTGTGCTCACTCGCACGTGGAACGACGACACGGACCTTGATGACGTGACGCTCGCCGTACACCTCGGTCGCACGCAGACCGCTGTGTCTCAGCGTCGAGTGGTCCTGCACAAGCTGTTCGAACAGGGCATGACTCTCAAAGACATTCATCGAGCTGAGCAAGTCATACAACACGTTCGACAGGCCATGCTCGTGGCTAGCGTCATGGACGTGTGTCCCGAGTGTTTCTGTAACCCTCACACTCCGGGTTGCCCGAACGAGTGAGGCTGCAAGACAGGGTGGCACCAACATGTAGAGGGGGTTGGTGCCACCCTCCCAATTAACAAGTCAAGAGTTAGGATAGCAACATGATTGTAGCATTCACCATTCTCTTTATCCTTGCCTACGCATTGTTCATTGCGTTCGGCTACATCGACGTGATGATCATCGCATCGTTCGTCTTCATGGCGTTCTCGCTGATCATGACCATTCTCACGCTCGCCAAGAACAACAGGAGTGAAGGCATCCAGTGGTTGCTGTACACCATCCTGTTCGCCATCTCGTGGGCGGCGTTCGTCGTCATCGCCACATCCTGGTACTCAGACGGTGTGACATGAAGACCGACCAGGAAATCAACGCTGATTTCCATTTCGAAGATATCAACAGAGAGTACGGCCATGCCTCCACACGGTTACGGGCTTCATCGTCTGATCGGAATGGATCAGGACGATCGAGCCAAGATCATTCGCACCATGGACCAGAAGAACCGTGACAAGATCATCTGGATAGCCATGAATCGAGTTCATAACCTCGCTCGCGAGGTGCAGGAACTCATCTCCATCGTCACAGACTTGGTCACCATCCCGGTGCCAGAGACCATCAAGAAAAGAAAGCGAGACAAGCAGTGAACCATCTCGGACAGGAGCAGATCGAGCGCGTCTTCATCCAGCCCTCGATCGCTGACATCCTCAAAGCAGTGCGTGCCGCGATCCTTTACCGGGGTCTGGACTACACGTACCAGGGCGCGTGCTCGTACTCCAACAACGGCGGTCGAAGCGGCGCATGCCTCTTCGGCGTCGCGTTCATCGAGTCCCTCGGCCTCAAGTGGGAAGCAGAGTGGGAGGGCACGATCGACTTCCTGATCGCGGCCAAGCTGAAGATCGATATCTTCACGTCGGCTCAGCTCGCCTGGCTGCGCTACCTCCAGATCATGCAGGACAAGCGAGTCCCGTACACGTACGTCGCCACGGCTTTCAACGCGGGCGTCATCGCCTACGGCTGGACCGATTTCGTGCAACCGATCGATGCACATTCGATCAAGGACGCACACCTTCAAATCGTCGGCGAAAGCGCGACGAAACTGCAGAGCCTCGATCCCGTCACTCAGGAAGTGACGGATGATCTCGACAACGAGATCAGCATAGACGACCTCTGAGCCGTGCGGCGGCGGTGAGAACGTGGTATACTAGTACCACGCCCATCCACCGCCCTCGGTGCGTGGGGGAGGGAACCGGCTCTGGCGTCCCGGCTCCCTCCCTCGCACACTGGGTACGGACCCAGTTGCCGGTGCACCGGCACAACCCTTCAGGAAGGAAAGAGTCACATGGCTCGCAACAAGCAGGAAGAGACCACCACGGAGGTCTCGGAGGCCGCCGCCGCCACGCGTGCAGCGATCGGTACTCGTCCTCGTCAGTCGCCCAAGCGTCTGGTCGAGTACTTCAACATCATCTCGACGCTCGCGCCCGACCGTCTTGAGGAGTTCTTCGGCGACCAGGTCCCTGCGATCGCCGCAGTCGCCGATCGCGTCGGGAACCCGGTCGAGGAGTTCCGCAAGAAGAGCGACGAGAAGCAGCTCGAGCTGGCTGTCAAGGCGCTCACGAACACGGATCCTCTCAACGGCTACGCCGGGTTCGCCTTCAACTCGGAGGCGTTCGAGGAGAAGATGCGTGAGAAGAAGCCGCGCAAGGTTCGCACGGTCAAGGAGAAGGCCGAGGACCTCCTCGCTTCCGCCTCGCCCGAGGACCTGGCGGAGCTCGCCGCACTCCTGAAGGCGCAGGGCGTCGAGGTCTGACGCTCGCCCTTCGAAGATCCCGCTACCAAGGGATAGAGAGGCCCGACACCCTCCACTACGGGGTGTCGGGCCTCTCGCTACGATAGGAGACAAGCATGGACGAGTGTGCATTCTGTGGTGCGCCAAACACTCACTACATGACTCATGTCTGTGAGGGTTGTACGTGTTACCACGTAGCGGTCAGTATCCCTGGTGAACCTCAGCTCGGCTCATACCTCGAAGGTGAGTGGAATCCGGACTGTCCGATCCATACTCCGCAAGCGCTAGGAAGACAAGCATGACAGACATCAACGTATCACTAGCAATCAGAGAGGCCTACAAGGGTCTCAACCAAGTAGCAGAACGTTACGGAGAGATCTCCGACGTGTGGCCCATCACGTTCTTCAAGCCGTCAGGTAAGTGGGCGTACAACGACTTTGTCGTAATGAAGAAGCCCGACAAGTGGGTTGACTTCGACGTGCTCATCAATGACGCTCTGCGTGACACACCAAGAGAGATCCGAGAGACTAATATTGGTTCGATCGACTACTATTGGACAGTTGTCATGTTGGAGAACCCTCTCGGGTTCCCGATCATGGTACGGGGGTACCCCGAATGAAGACTTTTCTCGTGTCCATTGGCGTTCTCAAGATGGATGGAATGCTTGATCCCAGTGCTGAAAGCAAGCACTGGCAGGTTCAAGCAGAGTCAATGAGCGAGGCGCTCATGATGTGTTCGGTGGTCGAGGCTCGTGCTGAAGACAGCCTACCTGAGTAAAGTCATCGAGCTCAACAAGACGCTCGAACACGTTCTCGTCGCGCTCGACCTCCCGTTCGTACGCATGTACATCGGGAGTGAGCGACCGTACGAGGTTCAACTGGGGCGAGGACGACCTGCTCTGCTCGTCGTCCTCGTCCCGCTCCCTGACAACCGAGTCCGTCTCATCATCAAGCCGAACGGCATGATGCGCATGACAAAGATCCAGGACCTCGAAGAGATCCTACTCAAGCAAACACTGTTTAGATTCTTCAAGGAGATAGCATGACACAAGCACGGAACCTCGAGAACAATGTCGATGTTCAGGACAACGGCTTGTTCTACCTCAAGGACGATGCAATCAAGACGGTCATTGTGACCGACGTTCCTCGTGCGAAGTCCGACGAACCGTACACAGAGAAGGGCATGGGTTACCTTGTCGTTCTTAAAGGCGAGGGAGTCAAGCGTCGAGTGTACGCTACTCAACTCGGTAACGTGGCTGTTGTCTACTTGAAGACATTGCTCGGTACCGTGTACTGTGAGCGTGCTCTCGAAGATGCACTGCACAGGCCGGAGGACTGATGTCTGCCTCACGCATTGTCTCGTTCATCTGTCCTGGGTGTGACGAACTGGTAGAGCTACACGATGTAGACTTGAACTATATTCGTGTCGTGATCCAGGACCTAGCTAAGCAAAGCTTCGCTCCACATCGCTGCCAGCTTGAAGCCCTCAAGTTCGCTCTCGTCGCTTACTTAGACGAGAGCCCTGACACCATCATCATGACCATCCAAGAAGGAGAGACCCATGCCGATCATGGTAATAACCAACACGCGCTACCAGAAAAAGCTGGCGAAGAAGTACTACGAGAGGAAGCGGGAGGTGGCTCACAAGGCTGAGCACCACCGAGCAGCAGAGGCTCTGCGACAGCAGGCTGCCGAACTCGAGAACTTGATCGCCGCTCAGCGTGACGACCTGTCCTTCGAGGACATCGAGCACTGGGAGCAGCAGGTCATCGACCTAAAGGCGGCGGCACTCCACCAGGACAACTGCACCTGTACCAACATCTGACCCAGAGCGACGCCGCGCGCCTGCCTCTCAGCCCCGCGCGGGCCACCCGAGGCTCCCCCACTGGGGTGGGGTTCCGGGGCCAGAGGCGGGCGCGTGGCGTGAGCCACTCTAATCACTCGTACCACTCCTGACACCCGGCGTCGGCGGGACTGTGGTATGATAGAACTAACGGTCAGACGCCGGACTGTTCGCTCCAAAGGAAGGAACAACGATGGGGCACGGTAAGACCGAACACGACAGGATCCTGTCTGTTCGACAACCAACGTGGCACGGCCTTGAAGACTTGTGGGACGACTATCCCACGAGAGAAGAGGCCGAGAAGCTCGTTCACGACTGGCAAGTCATCCGAGAGCCGCTGTACCGTAAGGTCTACGGCATCAAGGACGGCGAGCCCTACGAGGAATTCGTTCTCTACGAGGACGAAGAACTCAACGTCCGATCCGACACGGGAATGCCGCTGGCCTCGGTGCCGAAGCCTCGTGTCGAGGTCCAGCCCAGCGAAGTCTGGGACCTCGCCGAACTCATCCAGAACGATGACAAGAACATCCTCATCGAGACCGCTGGCTCCCTCAATGGAGGCAGGGACATCTGGATCCTGATCAAGCTCGATGAGCCTGTCACGGTGAACGGAGACCCACAAGGTCTCTTCCTGCCGTACTTCGCTCTACAGAACTCCTACGCTCCCGGTGCAGCGTTCCGTGGTCAAGCCACGAACGTGCGCATCGTGTGCTGGAACACGTCACGAGCGAGCGACATGATCGCTGAGGCTCAGGGCGTGAACTTCGCCTTCCGTCACGGTGCTAACCTCAAGGAACGGGTCGAAGAGATTCGTGAGGCTCTGGCAGGGTGGCGAGCGAGCATCAACGAGTTCCGGCTCGCCAAGGAGTTCATGCTCACTCAGAAAGTGACGACGGACCAGACCAACTGGTTCGTTGAGCACTTCATTCCAGAGCCGCACGGCGCACTGACGTCGGAGCGGGTCAAGACAAATATCCAGATCGACCGTGCAGAGCTCATCATGGAGCTCTACAGTGAGAGACAGGACGGTATTCGGGGCACTGCCCTCTCGCTCTTCGAGGCAGCGTCCTCGTGGAACGAGCACATTCGCCGTGCTCAGTCACCTCTCACCCGCTTCAAGCGAGCGGTACTCGAACCGACTGACGTGCTGGCTGCTGCTCACAGCCTCGCACTGGATGCAGTCAACGTCTGAACGGTCGACGTCTGACCCACAACTAAATACCTAGACTCTAGGCGGTCTGACCCTCCGTGGAACGGGTCAAACATCATTAACACCCGAGGAGAACAAGTGCAGATCGACGTCTTCGTCAAGCCCGAGCCGAAGACTAAGTGGGAACCTGAGTGCCGTCAGTGCATCATGACCGAGAACCTTCTGAAGAAGAAGGGAATCGAGTACACGAGGCACGTGTTGACGGACGAGGATCTCGCGCGGTTCAAGGACATGGGTCACCAGTCTGCGCCTGTGGTTCTCATCAATGAGGGCGAAGATCATTGGGCTGGCTTCCGGCCGGACCTGATCAACGCCCTCTCTGTCAGTTAAGAGAGAGAGGTAAGCACGTGTCGAGCACCGACAAGGAGCAGGAGAACCTGGCGATCATCTCACAGATCGCCGACAAGCGCAAGGAGAAGGCGACGAGTCGCCTCTCCGTCAAGAACGCCGTGGTTCGCTTCCGCAAGAAGCACCCGGCTAGCGGGAAGAAGCTGACGTACGTCGCGATCTTCTCAGCGGGCCGGTGGTGGACCACGTCGACCACCCGACCGGAATCGTCCGTCGTCAATGTGCGAAACATTTACTCGCACGAACAGTTTCTCGATCTCATGACTCACCCCGACGTGAGTAGAGTCGAGGTTGCGACGGCCTGGACTCCAGTCGAATGAGCATGAATCTAGGTACCTGGGTTCCTAATACCAGGCACCATCACCAGTTCAAAATCAAGCACGTCACGAACGTCTATTACATCTGGAAGTGCGAGACCTGCAATACCACAGTTAAAATGGGTAAGGTCGGTTTCCGACACACGATCACCAAGGCTCCGAGGTTCCTTGATCATCTGGTCGAGGACCTCTTGCGTCGTCGAAGGTAAGCAGCAAGTCAAGCAACGAGTCAAGCAACCACTATCGCCACGAAAGAAAGAAAGAGCAAAAGACATGGCAACAGCAAGCAAGACCAAGGGTGCGGACTCGCGAGTGGAGATCCCCTGGCCGAAGAACCTCGTGGTGGAAGGGATTCTGTCCTTCCCGCTCACGAGTGAAGACGACCTGGCGGCTCTCCAGGAGTGGCGGACGCGACGCAACATCGCACCGCCGAAGTACGAAGACAAGATCGGCGCCAACCTGCTGCTCACGCAGGACGGCTACGACAAGGCACGGACGTACCTCTCGGACACGTACCTGCCGTTCGTCAAGGAGCTGTACGACCTCACCAACGGGAAGAAGGGCCTGGCCTCTGACCTCGTCGATGAGCTCATCGAGCAGGTCAAGGCCGAGCAGTGGCTGGTGAAGGAGGGACGGTCCGAGAAGCCGAACCTCCCGATCCGTTACCTGACGGAGAAGGACCAGCAGAACGCTCCCGAGGGCTACGTCTACAAGATCAAGTTCTCGGGTCCGTACGACAACAAGCCGTTCGCTAAGAAGGCAATCATCAAGGACGAGGATGGTAACCAGGTTGCTGTCCGTCTCTCCGAGATCGATCTGCCGGAAGAGCGGTCGGACCCCAACGCACTGTGGTGGGGCTCGAACTGGCACTTCCGTGTCGGGATGCGCATGAACGCGTTCGACGCAGCAACGCTTGGCGTGACGGCGTACGCCAACACCCTGTACCTGCTGCCCCACAAGGGTCTGCCGGTTCTCGGTGGTGGTAACGACGCCGACGTCCTCGAAGACGGGGACGACTGGGAGTAATCCCTACTACAACTGAATAACCAGTGGTGGTTCGATATGGGCCTCGACGTAAGCGGGATCACGGGATGAACAGGCTACTACACCCGCCCGGCCACCACTCACCCGATGGTAGCAAGCAAAGGAGAACTCGTGGAAGATGAATTGTGTGGGACAATGTGGTCCACGTACGAAGAGAAGAAAGGTAAGTTCGTGAACGGCAGGCGACACGCGTGTCGCTTCCCGAAGAACCACCGTGGCAACATCTGCATGTGCCCTTGTGGTCAGCCGCACCGCAACCTCGATCGTGAGGAAGCAAAGAAGCAGGAGCAGGAGAGTGTCTCGGCGGCTGTGTAGCGTCTGCGGAGACCTCGTCAAGCGGTATGTCTGGCGCGACTTCGACACGTGCTACGCCTGTACCACGCTGATTCGGTGTGAGGTACCCTCGTGTAACGAGTGGTGTCAGACCATCTACACAACCTGTAAGAAACACACAGCCCTGCTTAGAGCAGTGGGAGTCGAGCCTGCCCTGCTCATGGGTTCAGGTCTCGACAGATCGAGATTGAAGGGACCCATGACAACAGAACAGCTCGATACGCTCGACAAGAACGACATCATCCCGCTGCACCGTGACTTCCGGTTCAGCGCGTCGTACGCTAGTCGCTACCACAAGTGCCACGGCTCTGCTCGCCTCGATCAAGCGATCGAGGGCTTCGAGTACCCGGAACGTAACGACAACGGGATGAAAGGCCAGGGTACAAAACGTCACAAAATTTTCGAGGTCGCGCTTTCCTCTCCGGAAACTCTCCGTGAGAGTGCAAGCCTCCTGAGGTGGATAGCGGACGTTCGAGGCACTGCTCGCATTCAACTGTTGCAAGACAAGAAGAACTATATCATTCAGTGGTTCCTCAAGACGAAGACAGCACCGCCTCTCGATGCTGAGCTTCTGTTCGAGGGGCTCGTGAATGAGATTGAAGTTCTCGACACGTCAGCAAACGTGATTGATACCCGACTGAAGAGTGTTGAGCCGCGCTTCATCCTGTTTCTCGCTGAAGCACTAGAGTATGTAGCCGACCTCATCGATGAGATGGAAGACGACTACACTCTGCTTGTGGAAGAGAAGCGGGAAGCTGACTGGCTCACCACGAGACCCAAGACTACGGCTGACGTCATCTTGTATGACAGCAAGCGGTTCCTTGTCTTGGATCTAAAAGCGGGAGAGATCCCAGTCGATGCCACGAACAATACTCAGTTGATGTACTACGCGTGGACGATGGGAGCGAGAGACTATAGTGATGCTGAGCTCCACATCATGCAGCGGAACAACTTCAACAGTTGGATCGTGTCGCACGAGCGACTGGAGCAATGGTCGGAGGACATGTTGGACTCCGAGCGAGCGATTCTCGCCGGAGACCTGACTCTGACGCCTGGTGCTCACTGCACGTTCTGTCCCGCAAACCCTCACGGTCGTGGGGACAAGGGAAACAAGGCGTGCCCGGTCCAGCTCTCTATGCTTTATGGAGAGCGGGACGTGCAAGTAGAAGAAGAAGCAGTCTTGGAAGGAGACTGGAATGAATAACCTACCTGACCCGCGCTACCGCACGGGTAACTGTGAGCCGGACACGGCATACCTGTGGTACTTGCCGGGCATCGACACGCCGGTCGCTGGCTACCTGGAGGTCGACGGTTACGTCGCCTTCTACGACTTTGAAGCAGAGATCTGTGGGTCGGCTCTGAGTGACATCAACGGCAAGTTCACGTGGGAAGAGTTCCACACGGTATACCTGCCGGAGATTCCGCCTCACGACGGCTACGTGCCGTTCAAGGTGGAAAACATTCGAGCAGAGTTTGCAACACAGCAGGATCCCTGGACCCTGCTCTCGATCAACGACGTGATCGAGTCTGCGTTCTTCTACCTACTGGACGGAGCGATCACGTTCAGTAGTTCCGAGGAGCGCAAGGCTATCGGCGAGTGTCTGTCGAGGTTCCAGTGAGCGAACCAGAAGTTACCGGCCTCGACTACGAGACGTGGTCTCGTACTGACCTTACGACGAGGGGTCTGCCCAACTACGTGGCAGACCCCGACTTCCGAGTACTCATCGCTAGCGTTGCGGACTCTGAGGGAGAACTCACCTTCGACTGGGTGTTCAACAACATCTGGGATAGGGGTGAGCCCGTCGGAGACCCTGGCGACGACGTGACGATCGCCTTCATGACATGGTTGGAGGGCCACAAGGACCTCCCGATCATGGCACACAACGCCACGTTCGAGCGGGTTGTGACTCACTGGCTGTTTCCAGACTCGGACCCGTTCCGGTTCGAAGACAGTGCTGTGGATGCTCGACTGTGTGGAGCGGAGTCTAAACTGATCGTGGCCTCACGACAGTTGACTCACTCCCACAAGCTGGAAGAGGGCTTCGACCTCGTCCGACTGTTCTGCATTCCGAACGAGTACTACCCGGACGGCCCGACACCTGAACTGATTCAGAAGCATGGCCACCTAGACAAGTGGCTGCGCTTCATTGAGTACTGCGAGATGGACGCTCGTGGTTCTCGAGAAATCAGGCTCGTTGCCAAACAGATCCTCGATCAGTTCGACCCGCTCCTGCTCCATCGTGAAGCGTTCTACGAGCGTGCCACGTACGAGATGAACCAGGTCGGTTGGCCGACTGATCTTCGTCTCGTAAGCAAGATGAAGAGCAGGGCATGGGCGAACGGTGTCATCGCTCAGCGCCAATTTCTCACAGAGACTGGTGACGTCATCAACTTCCGCTCGCCGAAGCAGCTCAAGGATTACTGCGAGTCACGAGGCGTAAAGGTCACGAGCCTGGACAAGTACCACCTGCCTGGTGTACTGGCCAGGGTCAAGCGGGAGCTGCAGGAACTGCAGGAAGAGATCGACTCCGACCTGTTCCCTGATCTCATCGAGTCTCAGCTACGCAAGAAGCAAAGGCTCAGCGAGGTTAAGGCATTGCTCGAGACCAAGGAAGAGATTGGCGGGAGCACGCTCAGCAAGCTCCCCAAGGTCCTCGACTTGGTCTCTGAAGACGGGCGACTCCGAGACCAGTACGTCCACGCAGGAGCGGGACAGACGTTCCGCACCACTGCTCGTGGCGTTCAGATGCAGAACCTGGCGAGGCTCGACAATGAGATTCGAGACATGGAGACACTCTTCGACTTCAACGTGGAGTGGACCAACGGAGACATGGCGGGTCAGTTCCGACAGATCTTCTACGCTGGTCCAGACCCCGAAGAAGACGGTGAGATCATTGTTGGTGACTTCTCGTCGGTAGAGTCGAGAGCGCTTGCTTACATCGCTGGCGAGGAGTGGAAGCTCCAAGTCTATCGAGAGGGCAAGAACGTCTACGAGGCTCTGGCATCGATGTTCTTCAACGTGCCCTACGAAGAGGTCACGAAGGAGCAGCGACCGAGAGGCAAGTACACGGAGCTCTCTTGCGGTTACCAGGCTTCGGCTATGGCTCTGCAGGACTTCATGTTCCGTCTCGGCTTCGAAATCAGTGACGAACAGGCACTGGAAGACGTATCGAACTGGCGTGCGGCGAACCCGAACATCGTTGCTCTGTGGGAAACCCTAGACAACGTGATAAAGGATGCTGTACGCTCAAACATGCAACTAGCAGTCGAGGTCGGGAACGGTCTCATCGTTCAGGTCACTCCGTTCGAGTTGGAGAGCGTAACAGCAGAGCACCCCGGTGCACTGTCTGTCTGCGTTCAACTACTCTTGGAAGACGGTTCACCGATCGTAACTCGGTTCGTTCACGGCTGCTACTTCAAGGGTGACAAGCTCTGCTACCACAAGCCTGCCGATCGGCTGAACGGCAAGATGTGGGTGAAGAGCTACAAGCACCCGAAGACAGGGCGTGACACACTGTACACGATCTACGGTGGGAAGCTGGCAGGGATCCTGACACAGTCTCTCTGTCGTGAACTGTTCTTCCAGAGCCTCATGGCTCTGCGTCAGCGACTCAAGTTCGTTCCGAACGCCGACATCATCGGACAGTTTCACGATGAGGTCAACGTCCACTGGTGGCCTCAGCAGGGTGGAAACACGAGAGAAGAAGTTGAGAAGATGGTTGAGGAGGCTTTCAGTACCTCGGTACTGCCGAACTTCCCAATCGTCGTTGACGTCAAGAGTGCGTACAGATACATCAAGTAAATTCTCGGTGGCGGGGTTGGTGACATGGCCCCGCCACCGAGTCAAACAAGGAGAAACAGTGACTCTACTCACACTGATCGGGATTGACCCCGGCATCCGGGACACCGGTGCCGTGGCAATTCGCCTCGACAGCAAAGCGAAGACGTGGTCAATCCACCATCAGGTGTGGAATGACGTGTCGAAGATCGAAAAGAATGTTGTGATCATCGATCCTCTGTTCAAGCGACAGGTCGCCCTGTTCGTAAAGAACGAGGAAGATGCGGCACCCACGTTCGTTGGAATCGAAGGGTTCCGGCAACGTGGTCGTAACCAGAAGCAGGATAAGCAGATGCTGTACATGGTACAGAAGATCAAAGAACTCCTGCCTGGTAGTCAGGTTGTAGACAACACCGGCATTAAGAACGTAGTGACCGAAGACATGCTTCGGCTATTCAAGGTTAATAGGTTCCGTGTCAACACGAACCACTCGGATCTCAAGAGCGCTTCGAGGGTGGCGCTCAAGGTTGCGATCGGTATTCCGATTCTCAATCAGATGATCTATCAGTTCATCCTCGACAACGTTGAAGGAGAGCCGTGGGTGCTCACATCTACATCGACGCAGTAACAGACTTCACGCCTCCTCTTCGAGAAGCCTGGATGGATAGAGCTGCGTGTGTCGGGAAGGATCTCAATGACTTCTTCTCCGACAACAAAGACGACATCAAGGAGGCAAAGGAATTCTGTAACAACCACTGCAAGGCGCGGATGGAGTGTCTCATCTGGGCTATGAAGAACGAGGCCCCAAAGAAACTCGTGGCATCCGACGGCAACCGGGCAGTGCGACACGGTGTCTACGGAGGTCTCGATGCCAGGGAGCGAACGAAGCTCTACAAGACCATGCAGAATATCAGGATGGAAGGAAACTGATAGACAATGAAAAGCAGGCACTGCTTCAAGGAAGAGCCCCACTCGATGCACTCGTGGGGACCGAACAACGAGGAATGGTGCGAGGGCTGGGGCATCAATCCGGAGACTCAGAAGGTCAACGAGGCCCCAGAACCGGTCGAGGACCCGTGGGCCAAGAGCGGCACACCGCCGACCGACACCGAGAAAGACGAGACTGACACTCTGCTCGAAGGACGACGCAGCACCTACGGCAACGTAACCGAGAACGCTGAGCGTGTAGCGAAGATGTGGAACGGGTACCTCGGTATCGATGTCATCACGCCTGCCGACATGATGATGATGATGGCTCTGTACAAGGCGTACCGCTTCAAGGTGACGCCTGACTACGCAGACAACATCAACGATGTTCTCGGTTACGGCAAGATTGTCAAGCAGGTTCAGGAAGAGACTGGCGGACTCATCGAAGCCGAGACTGTCAAGGAGTACACCTCTAAGAAGGCTCTCCGCGAGAAGTCCAACCCTCAGCTTGACCAGACTGAGGGTCGGCTCATGGAGCAGTACGGTCGGATGCACTCCACCGACGAGGACAGCGACGAGCGCGATCTCGCGCAGGCTCTCTTCCGGACGCTGTACGACGCCGGAGTGTCCTTCCAGTCCGGTGACCTGATCCCGCGACTCACCGCGGCGGTCCGCGAGGCATCGGCCCGCTACGGTCGGATGCACTCTCTTGACGAGGACAGTGACGAGCTCTGATGGTTACCTGGGACGAAGCTGAGAAAATTTTCCGGGAGGCAGAGGAACATCTGCCTGTCAAGACTCGGTTCGAGGCTTGGTCTCAGTCGCAGAGGGAGGCGTACCTCACGTGGGGCGCCTCCCTCAAGCGGCAGTTGCTCTTCTTCCCAACAGGAGAAGGCAAGACCAAGACTGCACTCGCTCTCATCGCATCTCGTGGTCACAAGAACGTGATGGTCATCGCTCCGACTGCGGCCCACGCAGGCTGGATCCGGGACGGTAACCGACTCGGCATGAACATCGTCGTGCATACGTTCAACAGGTTCAGGATGCCCGAGACTTCCTACAAGGACAAGAAGGACTGGGCCTGGATTGTTGACGAGTTCCACATGCTCGGTAGTCACAGTGCGGCGGGCTTCAAGAAGTTCAGTCGCATGATGGGCTCCTGGAATGGTGACCTCATCATGTGTTCGGCTACACCGAACTATAACGACGCCGAGCGGGTGTTCTGCCTCACGTCCATTGGTGACGAGATTCCCAACCGCAACTACATCGACTGGCTGTGGGACAACTGCAACTGTCATCCCAGTCGGTGGTCGATGATTCCCGATGTCGATACGCACAGACCGTTCAAGCGGTTCGACTCGGCGATCGACTTCCTGCGGTCTCGACCGTGGGTGTCGTACATCGAGGACAAAGCGACGTGGGACGAGGTTACACTCTACCTTCCTGCTCCAATGAATTTTCTGTTCGAGCTGTACAATGTAAATAAGCGTGAGCAGAAAGTCATGAACAGTGAGATGGAGAAGCGACACGCGCGTGTGAGCCACAGGTTCATCGACGACCATGGTCGCTTCCGTCAAGAAGTCCTGAATGCTGTCTCTAAGGAGCTGTCTAAGTATCCCGACCGAAAGAAGTGGATGATCTTCTGCTTCCATAAGGACGTGGCCAAAGCACTCTACAAGACTGTTACGGACAACACCTTCCTCATCGATGGTGACGCCACTGCTGCCGGTCGGGTTGAACCGATCAAGCAGCAGTTCATCGAAGCCGAGGGTGGCTGGCTCATCGGTACAACAGCAATCGCAACCGGGATGGATGGTGTTGACAAGGTGTGTACGTCGATGCTGATCCTTGATGACTTCGAAGGAGACGACGCGCTCCGTCGACAGCTCATCGGTCGAATCCTGCCCCGTGGAGTCGGGGACTCTCGGCCACGCCTCGTGGTCAAGGCTACCTTCTAGTGCCAAGCATGTGATAATTAGTAGAGTCTCGAAACGCTGAAAGAGGGCGCAATGTTGGTGGAACAAGAGATCCTTCGGTATCTCTGTATGCTGGTCTACGAAGACCTAAAAGCAGTAGAACGTATACGGATCGAAGAAAAGATCAAGATGATTCGTCGTCTTGATCAGTCAAGCACGAGGCTCAGCATCAATGCCTAGGGTCCTGTCTAAGCCTGAATTGATTCAGGTTGCGATAGCCATGGCGCAAGTCGTAGACATTCGAACGTACAACGGTCTGATGTACATTCCAGTGGACTACGAGACACGAGAGGACAATCCCGCTCCGGATCGCACAGTCTGGATCGAACTAAACAACAAGGAACTGAGGAAGCGCACTCGAACACTGGACATTCTGTTCCCGACTCCGAGTGACTTCTTCAGTTTCAGGTACATGTTGCAGCAGATGACGACGGAGGAAGACAACACAGTCAACTACGTCGTTGTCAAGACGGCTCTCGGCCTGACTCGCATGACCGACTTGGGATTGATACCTCACAACACGGGAGATTTCGCTCCCAACTTCATTCCGCACACGATCATTGACAAGGAGTCATCTGACTACAAGTACGTAGAAGAACTGTTTAAAATCATCTCGGGCTGGCTGAACAGTGAAGACCAAGCGCACTCCCTGCTGTACCATCTAGCGACAGCCTTGCAGCCTGGGTGGGCAGCAGTGAGGTATCTCCTGCTTCTCGGAGGAGGGCGCAACGGTAAAGGTACACTGCTCAAGATGCTGGTCAAGCTGCTGGGTAAGAGTAATATCAGTGGCGTTCAGCGTCAGGCCATGGCCGCACAGCGACCTATCCTGAATACACTGAACAATAAACTCGCCAACATCGTCTTCGATGGCCCTCAGAAGTACATCTCTGAGTCAGGGCCGGAGAAGACGCTGACAGCAGGTGAGCCACTCGTTATCGAACTCAAGTACGAGAACGAGCCTTTCGAAGTTCAAACCAACGCACTGTTCATCGAAGCGCTCAATAAGGAACCGAAGGCACGGGACAAGTCGCCCGCACTTCAGGATCGAATCGTTCGGTTTCAGTTCCCGAACAAGTATGCGAACGATTTGAACTTCCTGAATTACATGCAGAGCGAGAAGATGCTCGACGCTCTCCTGACCCTGCTCTGGGAGCATTGGGTCGATGAGTCGGAACTTAGCTCCAAGCTGAATCCGTCTCAGGAGAGTGTCGGGCTTCAGATCGAGCACATGGTGGACACCAGTCCTATGCTCTCGTTCCTCGAAGACATCTCTCGCAAGGATACTAAGATCCTTAGTGAGCTGATGTCAGGCGAGTACAAGGCAGACATACTGGCTGACGCGCTACAACCGTGGCTGCATAACCAGGGGTACGGTGAGCGTACGCTCAGCGACATCTGGGACATGATGGGTGAATACTTCATCATCGAGCGCAAGACTCGTCGTGAGGCGGGTCGTCCAGCGACTCGACGCATCATCACGGAAGTCCGTCCCGCTACGCTCAACGCTCTGAGTCTGTTCAAGCAAGACGAGGAATGAGTAATGAAAGATCTGTGGTTCCAAGACAACTCTCAGTACACGGACGCAGTTCCGTTACCTGAGGCCTTCTACCAGTTCGGGTCACTCGCTCTCGTGAGGCTCCTGCCAAACGGGAAGACTGAGACTGGCTGGGGTGCAGCGGACTTCATGGAGAACTTGAGCAAAGGGAAGTTCGCTCTGCAAAAGTCCATCTCGTACTACGAGCGATTCAAACAGCCGTTCGCGATCATCATGCGGAGCATCCCATACGTGGCGATCGACATCGATGGAAAGAACGGCGGAGTCGAAATCGCTCGTGTGCTCCAACTACCTCCGACTCTGGCGGAGCGTAGCAAAAGTGGGAACGGGTACCACCTGTTCTACGAGGTCGAGGGTGCCAAGCTGGACGCACGACGCGGGTACAACGAAATGGAGGATCACAACGGTATCGTCCGTGGCGTCGACGTCCGTGGTTCGGGAGTGGTTTACCACTACCCTGGTCAAAAGTGGAACACCTTGGATGTAGCACCCCTTCCAAGGAGCCTCCACGATCTTCTGACCAATGCACAGGACGTTCGTCGGACTGTGCGGCTCACGAAGAACGGGACCGAGGCTCTGGGTCCTGACGAACTCGTCATCATCCACGACCGTCTTCGGACTCAGCTAGAGATGCCCGCCAAGGAGGGCACTCGTAACCAGAGGTTGTACGCAATCGGTAGCCAGATGTATGCGTCCAACTTCCCAGAGTGGGATCGTGAAATCTACGATCGTGGTGACGAACTGGGTCTCCCGCAAGACGAAGTCACGGGAATCATCAGGAACATTCTGAAGTACAGCAGGCACTAGCAATACGTTCAGCATCAAGAGGGGTGGCTTCGGCCACCCCTCTTTTTCTTTTTATGTTACAATGGGGTCACGCCCCCATGCGTCGGAAGGAAACCATGAGCGATACGAGTAGGGAGTTGCAAGACCTGGAGTCGGCACTCCGTCAAGAGTTTGGCGGACTCTTCCCGAGTACAGCGAAGCCAGGTAAGACGGCTGAGGAAGTCCAGGAGATTATCAAGCCTCGTAACCAGAGAGGTATCATGCCTCTCACAAGGGCTGACTGGGCTATTGACGAAAATCCCGCTCTCGTTGAGTGGGAGAGAGAGGTCCGCTGGTTCCTTCGTAACCTGCGTCCTTCAACCCGAGTCAAGGGTCATAAGGTGAATGCCGTGATGATCTTCGAGACTGTGACCGGGAAGACCATCAAGCAGATCCAGGAAGAGGAGCGAGTTGATCCAGACCGGTGGCAAGGCGGTGCTTCCAACGGTAGCGCCAACATGCACCTACGTCACATCAACAAGATCCTTCGAGACTACTTCGGCAAGGAGCGCAAGACGACCATCCTCGGTCGTCCTGTCGGCAAAGCCTACGACGTACCGAAGGGCTTCCGAGTCGAGCGGCGCAAGCCCATGTGTTTGCAGTTGATCCCGGAATACGAAGCCGGGGTCCTGGACACTGATCCCGTCGACTGATGCCTCGAAAGACTGACCCGTCTTACCGACGCTGGAAGCTGGTCGAGCAGCAACGCAGGTGGCGGATCGAGAATGAGCGCAACCCGATCAACGCGTTACGGGTGAAAGATAGACAAATGCCTGTAACGTACTCTCTAGAAGAGGCGTACTGGCACAGGCTAGAGTGTGACTGTGCTTCGTGTAACGATGCCGTTGCTAAGGCTATCAAACAAGTTCGGCTAGAAACGCGACCTGTTCCACCTGCGGTCAGAGGACTAGAGAGTCCCCTTCCACGATTGTCTGATCAGACACTGGAGCACCTTCGATCCGTTGCAGAACAAGTTCTATCGAAGCTAGATTCATAGCCATGATAGCGTCTAGGATCAGGCGAGCAGCCATTCGGTCCAGGATATCCGGTGACCGATAGTAGATGTTGGCGACGACAGCGAGTCGCTGGTCCCACATCCACTCAAGCCTGGTGTCGCTGCTGCTCTTGACATCTCTCGGAGTCTCTGTGCGGAGTTTCCGACCAGTAGGGACGAGTGCGTTGCTCACAGTGTTACCTCAACCGGGGATGCTTCCTGCTCTTGCGCCTCTTCGTGGCCAGCATGACCGGCAGCGAGGTCGTAGATGATGACCTCCTTTGCGTTTCTGATTGCCGGAGCGGTGCCAGTGCGTCGGGTACCGGTCATACGGTTCAGAATGACCTTCTGAGCACGCGTCCTCTTGATCATGATACCCTTACTCATATCTTCGCTCTGAGAGATGTCGAACAGGTTACGGGTAATAAGCTCCCAGACAGGCATATCGAGGCGAGGCGTGTCCGGCCACTCCGGGTTTCGAGACACGAACTCCATTGCCTGTCTGATCGTTTTGTGTCGACCAACGCCACTACTCATCAGTACACCCCCGAGTAATCTTCTTCGTAGTCACGAGTGGAACCAGAGTTGTTGCTGTTCGGGAGAGTCCCGAAGAAGTTGATTTCCTTTGTGGCCTGGACCACGTATCGGAGAGCGTCCATCATGTGCGAGTACTGGTCGTGAACAGGGTACGGGGAGTAGTCACCAGTTGACTCGCTGTACGAGTACTTGTACTGCTCCATGCACTCAAGGACACGGTCACAGTTGGGGCGATCGGTGTTGGCGAGCTCATTCGGTCGCAGACCATTGATGTACGTGTTGTACATCTGGAGCCGGACACTTTGAACCATCGTGATGATGTCAGAACTGTCAGTGTTCGGGAGACCGCGCACCGTCCAGATGTTCGTACCCTTGGCAAGCACGTAGACGTTTTGGAAACGCTCGCGCATCAGGTCTGCTGCAGTCGTAGTGATCGCTGCTACATGGTGGTCGCCGTCCCACGGCAGGATGATCTGCTGAAGCTGGTTGAACCATGGCTTCTGCTGAAGCACATCAACATACTCGGGTAGAGCCTTGCCGTGCCCCTCACCGCAGTCAATCAGGTAGAGCTTCTTGCTTCCAGGATCCCACTGGAAAGCAATCCAAGCCGTGGCATCCGAGTGCTTTCCTGCTGAGCCAATGTCGAACGCGCAGTAGATCGGCCTGTCTCTGAACCAGTTGAAGGCTTCGTCTCGATCTTCTCGCTTGATAGCTCCGAGGGCTTCACCATAGACAGCAGCAGCGTCCATCTCTTCGAACGAAACGTGGTACTCCTGCTGGAACATCCGAGCGTTACCGAAGCGCTTGAGATAGGTCTCTTCGATCTTCTCAAGTTGAGCTTGGGTCAGGATCGGCTTGAGACCATGGCGAAGCATAATCGCGTTCAGATCATCGATACCACGGATGAGGATCTGAGCGTCGGGACGGTCTTTGACCGACTCCATCAGGAGCCAGAGCGGGTTCTTCCGCTTGCCACGAGGAGTGGCTGCGATCATCAGGCGCTTGTGGCCGTTCTCAGAGTCGATGATCGGCTGGAGTCGGGGGATCGGGTCTTCCTTCTGGAACAGGGAGAGCTCCGTAAACGAGTAGTCGTCGAATGACGTACCAACACCGTTCTCGCCCTTGCCTGTCTGGAAGTATCCGGCGATCTTGAGAATCGACTTGTTCTTGAATCGACCCTCCATGACTGTGTCTTTCCACTCCACGAGACTGGAGGGTACGTTGTCCTGGAGCATCCGCAACTGAAGTTGACGCTCGGGATCCCAGTAAGACTTGTCGTAGAGGATGTTGCGAATCGAGGGGGCGTTGAGACCAACGTATACGCCCGTCGTCTTCGGAAACTTGAGGCGAGCGCTGACGGTCTCCATAGACATCGAAGTGTCTTTGCCAGTCTGTCGAGACATGACAGCGATCCCGTACCGCTTCGTTTGCCACATCTTGTGCAACTCAGCCTGGTACGGGCGAGGCTTGTAGTATTGCGGAAAGATCTCAGCCAAAGAGAAACACTCCAAAGAAGAGAAGGAAGAAGAGTACAGCGAGCGGCAGGAACCCATACATGAAGATCTGCCGCCCGCTGTACTTCTTAGACATCAGGACACTCCGTCCTTGAGGCTCTTCACCACGTCCTTGAGGCCGCCGATCTGACGCAGGGCCAGGTCACGGCTGACGCCGGGAGCCTTCCCAGTCTCGACGGCCTGGTAGATTGCGTCGAAGTGGTCCTCGATCGGACCCTGGTTCGGATTCTCCTTGACCCAGCGCTGACCCTGGTAGGTCAACACTTCGCCGTCATCCGAGACCTCGATGCCAACGACCGCCTCGAACTCTTCCTGAGGCGACTTCTCCGGTTCTGGGTCAGTCTTCTTCTTCTTTGTCTCTGTCATTTTTCTCTCCTTTGTGTCAGAGGATCAGGTTCGGCGGAAGGCCCATCGCACGGAAGAATGACGAGAAATCTTCTTCATCCTCGCCACCCGTCATGCCCGCCTTCGACTCGATGCCCGCCTGCGGTCCGGGGTCTGCGGCGAACTGACCAGTCGTGGTTCGGGCTTGCGCCTGAGCCTGCTGTCGCTGCTGCTCCTGTCGGGCCTGAACCTGCTGCTGGTTCTGTGCCCCTCGCTGTGCCGCGATCTGGGCACGGAACGAGTTGATGATCGGCTGCAGATTGGTCTGGAAGCCGATGAGCTTGCCGTTGATCTTGTAAGCGTAGGATTCCGCGACTTCCATCACCTTAGCCGCAAGATCACGATCGTACTGCTTGGTGTTGGGGATCAGGTCAGGGTTGTTCTGGAACAGCATCACGCTGTCCTGAATCACCCCCATCAACGGGTTCACATCCTGCTGACGGGTCTTGACCTGGGAGTCAATCTCCTCGTTGATCAGCTCCTTCGTCGCCTCCTGCCACGACTTCGCATCCTCGGTGTCTCGAATGAGGATGTCCTCACCGTTCGGCGAGAGTGCGGGAACCTTCATCCCTACGAGCCGACGAGGGTGAATGTCTACCAGGTCGAAGTAGCGAGGATCAGCCTTCTCACGAAGGCTGTCCATGGCGGCGGTACGGAACGACTGCTCGATCCGCTCACTGATCTTCTCAGTTGCTACGGAGAGTTCAGCGACGACGGGGGTCGCGTCGAATCCGGAGCCGGGAACCATGCTGGCAGGGGTTCCAGCGACGCCCTGGGATTGACCATCGACCCCATCTCCAGTCCCTCCCGGAGTCCCGTCTCCATTGCCGTTCCCAGCATCACGAGGCTCTCGTACCTCTCCAGTTCCGGCGTCGGGCTGAGCTCCTCCAGCCTGTGCTGGATCCGGCGCTGCTCCTGCTCCAGCTCCTTCTCCAGTAGGAGCAGGTGCCGCATCTCCATCTGCAACACCGCTTGCCGCGCCTTCACCTTCCTCTGAGCTCTCGTCGTCTTCTTCGCCGTAGACTTCAGCCCATACCTGCGCAAAGACTGGGTCCACGTAAGGAAGAGAGTCGGGGTGCGGAGCGCGTGCCTCGCCTTCGTTCGGCGCTTCTTGCTGCTGTCCTGCGACATCAGACATCACTCAGCTCCTTGATCCGCTCGTCCATCGCAATGGCCTCTTCAGCGGTGATGATGTACTTCGGGTTGTCGAAGTCCACGAGGTACTGGAACTTCCCGATCATGCCATCATCGCTCACCGTCAGGTAAGCGAGGTCGGCGACGACAGCGTGGAGGATCGCCTTCTTGCGGTCAGTGAGCTTGAGTTTCGCCCACTCGTCGCTCCACTTGTTGTTGAGCGCGGCCCACCGAGCCATGAGTTCGAGGTACGCCTCACGGTGATGCTGCCAGTCGTCGACGTTCTCCTTGAAAAGCTCTTCGCGCGGCTTGGGGTAGCTCGCTTCCAGTTCCGCGAGAACTTCCTTGAGCATCCGCTTGCGGTACACGAGGTACATTTCGATGTCCGAGTACCGGAACCAGGGCCAACTGGTCATGATACTGTGGGCAACACCGATCGTGAGCGGCTGCTCAGTCGGTTCCAGGTAACCCATGATCTGGTCTTCGAAGATCTCGAAGAACGTGTGATCGTACTGCCGACGCTCCGAGTTGCGGATCGCGTTCTGCATGAACTCTTCGGTCTCGAACTCCGGAGGAACCGTCAGCGACGGGTCGAACGGCTTGAGGTCCTCGACTTCGATGGTCGGGTCCTTGATCTCGTTGGGGTCGTACTCAACGGCCTCTTCAGTGGCTTCGGTCACAGTCCCATGCTCCTTCCCAGCACGCGTTCCCGGTACTCACGCTCGATGGTGTCTCGAACGCTGTCGATCGTGTAGCACAGATCGATGTCGATGTAGATGGTCTTCACCGTCGAGGGGACGAGTTCACGACCGCCCCAATAGTCCATGACCTCTTCGTAGTCGAAGGCCCGGCGTCCACCATATGTGTGGATCTTGAAGGGCATACGCGGATCGACGTAGACGCCGACCTGCGACGAGGGCATAGAGATTCGGACTTCAATCTCTCGCTGATCATCACCCGCGATTTCGAACGTCTCATCTAGCCCACCGTCAGGGCGGTAAGTCTTGATGGTTTCGACGTTCGCCGACATAGCCTTTACCTTGCGAATCATCCGTCTCTTCGGAATGGCAGGCTTCATGACCTCGTCTCGGAACCAGATTCGACAACGTGAGTCCACGCGGAGCGGGTCGTCGGGACCGTGGGTGTTGAACGTCATCCCGGCTCGGTCTGCACCGCGATCACTGAATGGCACACCGAGCAGTTCGGCGAGCTTCTGCGGGTTGCGTACGTACTGCACCCATGCCTCGCGCGGCACCTTGTAGCGGGGCTTTCCTCCCTCTGCCCCACTCTGGGGGTCACCGGGCCGGGTGATACCCTGGGGTAGCGGGGGCGGAACGGGGCCGGGAGCGGCGGAGGTACGGCTGTTCGCAGCCATCTGCAGCCGGACGGGGTCCGAACTGACGACTTCGCTGACCCAGTCCGTGTAGGTCTGCTCGTACTCACCGTTGCGACGACGCTCTTCCTGAGCAGCCTGATATGCTTCCTGGCTGAGAGCAGGGTTGACAACGCGCGAGTGAGGAGCAGTGGACGTCGGCTCGGACTGAGCGGGTTCCGGCTCCTGTTCCGGCTCGGGAGCAGCGGATTCCTGCACGTACTTCGCGACTTCAGGGTCAATATTCCAAGTCTCGTCCGAAATGACCTCTTCCGATTCCGGTTCCGGCATCGTGATCTTTTTCGGGTTGAGATACTTGTTGTGGATGTCTCGGAGCTCCTGCTCCTTCCACTGGACGTACGTCTTCTCGCTCTCAGCGAACTCGGGGATATTCGCCCCCATGCCGATTGCCGTCTGCAATTCACGATACAGACGGGTCTTCTCTTGCAGCGGTGCTGCCACGATTCCTCCCTGGACCGGTAGGGGCCATTTGGCCCGATCCAGGCCATTATACCCCGGAGGCCAGCGCTACTGCAACGGAACCGTGACTCCGCCCTGACGAATAGCCATCCGCTGAATCGGAACCGTGACACCACCTTGACGAACCGCGACGCGCAGGATGCTGACGGTCAGGTTATCCTTACGGATCTTGAGTGTGGGTCCGATGGGTGCGTTGAACGTTTCGGTGTAGGTGACCCGAGTCGTGTTCCCACTGTCAATACCATTGAACGTCCAGGAAATCTCCTCACCGTCGTCAGTGATGATGACCTGACCGAACTGTCCAGCAGCCTGAACGACAGTCGGGTAACGGCCTTCGCTCCAGTCAGAGGATGGGTTGGCAGTCTTGAACGAGGATTCCTGGAAGAACGGCGCGGCACAGATAATGGGCACGCCACCGTAAGGGTTGTTTGTGCCGTCGTCTGCCGCGAGACAGTGCTGGTCGCCGTGGGCAATGACAATGCGACCGATCGCATTGTTCTCGATATAGTTGCCGATCGCGACTCGCTCGGTCTCGAAGACAGGCCACGTGTCCGCTCCAACAGCGGGCGTTCGATCGTCCGTCCAGGTCGAGTCCATGAAGATGAACTTGAGCGGCTCTTTCTGATCCAGCTCATTGAACAGCCAGTCACGTTGATCGAAACCTAGGCGAGTAGAGCCGTCTGTCTCTGCGAAGTAACGAGTGTCGAGAACAATGTACCGGATCCGTCCGTCTACGATCGAGTGGTACAGGCCATTAACGTCTGGCCTCGTCGGGTACGGAAACATCTGTAGAGCAGCAGCTCTGTTTGCAGAGGTGTACGGTCCAGGGTATGCATTGTTCGCACCAGAGTCGTGATCCGATTTCGAGTACGTGATCGGAATGTTCGCTGTGACTGTTCGCAGGTGATCGGAGACCTCCATAGACACTTCGAGCGAGGCAAGTTGACTGCCCTGGCTCGTGGACACGTTGTCCTCGTAGTCCCAGTCACCCAGGTGGAATCCGAAGTCTGGATTGAGAGCGGCGATCCGCTGGAACGCTGTGTCGTACCACTCGCCACCGATGTCGAACTCAGCGAAGCAGGAACCGAAGAAGAACATCTGGTTCGCCGGGACGCCCGGCGTGTTCCTGGTCTTCGGTGAACCTTGCAGGGTCGTGAGAGTGACATTCTCACTTGCGTCAGTCATCTCGACCATGTAGTAGTACCGAGTATTCGGGTCACCAGAATCGAAGACGTGGTGCGAGTACCCAGAACCATCCGGCACCACCGGGTCCGTAAAGACAACGTTCTCGGTGACTGCAGAGTTGGTGCCGACCTTGAGGCGAACCGACTCCGCGAACGAGGTCTTCGTGCTCACGGTGAAGCCGTTCTCGTTCGCCGCTCCCACGATACTCCACGCCACCTGAGGAGTCGTGTCAGCATCTTCGGGGATGAGCAGGATGCCGTAGGAGCGAACACGGTAAGCGCTCGTGGGCCAGCCATTAAACGTCTTGACCGTGGAGTCACCGATGTCTACAGTACCGAACTCAGCCAGGATGCCGTTGCGTTCAGACCCGTTGGCAATGATTGTTCCACCAACAGCGGTCACGGCTTCAGAGCCGGACGCCATGTCACAGACACCGAGCAGGAGACAGCCGTCAGACGGGATCACCCTGCTCGGGAGGTCGGACGACGTGGGCGTCGCTGTAGCAGCCCACCCGTTCGTGAACGAGTCCAGGGTATTGAACGCGATCGTTGCATCCCAGCCCACGCCTCGGTATGCAGCCCAGACGAGCGAGCCGTCGTCCGGCTCACTCCACTTCACTGCGATGGATGACTGGACAGGATCCTGGATCTGAACGAGGTACCCTGCCGACGAGATTGAGCCAGAACCAGGCGAGGAGTCCGAGGCTACTTGGTGCGAGTTGGCAGGGTCGTTAATGATCGTTGACCCGTTCACACCTTGGTTCGGGGCGAGTACAACCACGTCACCAGGCTGGAGGCCTAGTCCGGCTGTACTTAGTATCTGATCATCGTCCTCTGATGCATCGACAATCTCGACAACGCCTTCGTCTACGCGGGAGATTGCCATTATGCAGTCGTCCAGACAAAGATCGTGCCGTCAGCGTAGTTGTCCTCGTCTTCTTCCTCAACATCGACGATGATCGGAGCATAGTTTTGGTTCTTGACGAAGGCGGTCGTCGCAATCGACGTGTCGTTGTCAGAGGCAGTCGGCGTCGGAGCCGTCGGGTTCCCTGTGAACGCAGGAGACGCGAGAGCGGCGTAACCCTGAGCCTTGACGAACGCAGTCGTGGCGAGCTTCGTGCTGTTGTCTGAACTGGTCTGAGTCGGAGCAGTCGGGTTGCCAGTGAGCGCGGGAGAGTCCTTGGGTGCCTTGTTGTCGAGCGCATCCTGGAGGCCCGAGACCGTGCTGATCGCCTGAGTTCCAGTGTGGTTCGCACGATCGAGGAGCGTCGCATCACTACTGTTCGCCGTTGCGGTCGTGCTGATGACGATGGTATCGGAACCATCGTTGGGAGTGACCGTGATCAGACCAGTTCCAGAGAGCGCCAAGCCAATGATGTCTCGGACGTTCTCTTCGGTGAGACTCTCACCGCCTTCCCCGCCAGCAGCACTGATGGAGAGCGTGCCACCCTCTGTATCATGATCGAGGGTGATGTTGGTACCCTCGACCAGGAACGCGGCGACGGCTGTCCGGATTGCTGCCGTCAGGTCACTGATCGTGTCTGCCGTCTGTGTCCCCGTGTGGTTGTCACGGTTGAGGAGCGTCGCATCGCTGCTGTTCGCAGTCGCTGTGGTGGTGATGACGATGGTGTCGGCCTCGTCGTTTGCTTGGACAGCAATGAGACCCTCACCAGAGAGCGCGGCCCCGATGATGTCTCGAACCTGCTCATTGGTCATACCACCGCCGCCGCCACCGCCCTCGCTAATCTCACCACTCTCTACGAGGTCGACGTACTCACGAATACGGTATGCAATCTCGTTCCAGGCGAGGTTCTGAGTGGAGATTTCTCCACCTGTCCCGACCTCGACCTCCCCGGTCTCTCGGAAGATCGCGAGTTCTCGGAGCGTGTAGGCGATGTACCGAATCGCGCTGGAATCCACGATGAACTGCTTGAATGCTGTAGCCATTACGGTCTCCCCGTCTTGAACGGAAGTGCAATGCCGTTCCGTGTGATACTGGTCCCACTCTCTGTTCCGCGATACGCGTTGCGGACGTACTCGAAGGTCTCTACCGAGCCACGCTCGGTGCCGACGTTCACCGATTCCTGCATGAGCATGAACTGAACGAAGTCAATCTGCCCGTACATCGGCCAGACACTCGGGGCGTCTTCACCAGGAATGACATCTTCGATGGAGTGTGCAAAGAACGTCCACTCCTCCATGTCGCGCTGAACCAGGAGATAGTCCATCGTGTCGCCTAGATCCGAGTTGACGTCGCTACCGTCCTGAGGCTGGTGAGTACGCTTCTTAATGTCCACCTTGTAGCCGTGGACATCGTAGCCTCGGACACCCCACTCGAAACTCCCGATGAAGTCTCCAACGTGAACGTTAGCCTGATACAACAGAGCAGGCATGTCGTGCTGTCGGTTGGCACCAAGAGTGTTGGTCTCCAACTTCCACGGAATGCTGCGCGATAGAGTCGAGGCTCCCTGTGCGTACTCATCCACGTAGGTCAGCTCATCGAAGATGAAGATCGCGTCAGGCCGAACAATTGCCATGTAGAGCTTGGAGCCGATCTGGAGCTTCCGGAGAGCTATGCCCTGTACGAGCCAGCGTGACCACACAGGGTCGTCACCCGCTACGTCCAGCACCCAGACTTCGTTGCCCATGCAGTCCTCTTCGAGAGGCTCACCGTCAGGGTTGTGCACGATGTAGTAGAGGCGGTTATCGAACTGAGCAGAGATGATATTCTCTTTATTGAGCAAACGCTGCCACTTATTGGCGATATCGGTCGTCATCGTCTTGTGGCTGATGTTGTAATTCTGAGCGGTGCTCTTCATCAACTCCGCTTCGAGCGGGTGATACAGAGCGTTGTTCAGGACTTCCGAGCCGTACGGTGCGATCGAACCAGGTGTCGCTGTCGTTTCTTCGAAACCCATGATGAGAGTTTCGTCGGTCTGACCAGCGACTGACGCAGGAGCCATGTAGTAAGCGGCGTGCTGACCATTGAGTCCCTTACACAGAATGACAAGGGTGTCCATTGACTGTGGGTTCTGCCACAGGTGAACGCTGACAGGCACAAGCAAGTTACCCATGCTCAGCGTCTTCTCGCCCCCACCCTTACTCGGGGAGAAGTTCGTGTACCCTCCAGGAACGTTAGAAGACCATTTAATCAGAGCCTGATTGACACCGTCGTTTACGAGGATCAGGCGGTCTCCAGCAGCGATGCCCTGTCGGGCCGTCGGGCCTCCGCTGTAGTTAACTCGGTTGTCATCACTGGGCACAGGAACAACGTACGAGTCCGAGATTGCAGCCGCGCTGTTGATGATCCACGACTCAGTATCGTTGGTGCCACCTGCAGTGATGTCTCGGCTACCGACAAGAGTGGCAATCGAGGGTACCGGACTCGTGTCATTCCAGGTGAACTGGTACAGGTTCCAACGAATCGCCCCGCCAGCCTTCAAGGTATCGTAGAGAGTACCGGGGATCATTGCCACGAGCTGATCCATCGCGCGCTCGGGGTCCGTCACGTTCGTTGACGACTCGTTACCAGAGGCGTCAGGAGCCTTGAACTTCCACTGACTCCACCCACGCTGAGTCTTGACGACGGTAACCTCGCTCGCGACAGACTCTCCGAACTCGGTCTCGTACGTAATAAAGTACCCAAACGAGTAAGTATTGTCACCGGCAGTGCTCTTGATGAGTGTCTCACTAGTAGGTGTCTCTGCGGTGGGTCGAGTGTTCTTAGTCGCCGTGTTGATCCATGCCGCGTCCGGGTGTACAACAATCGGCGCATGGAGGGACGGCGTAATGACCAGCCCGTTGACACCAATCTTCCTGGCACTCTTGGTGGCACCTACATTGAAGAGAATCGCAGGCTCGTCGGGATCGTTCGATAGGGCAAGAATCTTGTTATCGATCTGCAGATACTTTACGAAAGTCGTTGCTGACGAAAACGTGATGGAGGG
>Ga0164243_10000756_pt1 | contig 56345 bp, 46 predicted proteins | sample OricompcompostOP_FD_108781 | JGI IMG/M metagenome (GOLD analysis project Ga0164243, IMG submission 108781) | Organic Plus compost microbial communities from Emeryville, California, USA - Original compost - Organic plus compost (OP) | ecosystem: Engineered > Solid waste > Mixed feedstock >... | reverse complement strand
GATGTCATTTCGAGAGTCGAACCCTCTGATAGATTGTAGTTAAAAGTGGAGCCGATATTGACGCCCGCCAGGCCGGACAGCTTGACGTGCGCATCGTCTCCCAAGTTAATTGTATTGGTTGAAAGCAAACCAACCGAGATCGTTTGCTTTAACTCCAGAACGTCATCACTACCCGTCGCATTATTGATATTTAACGTGGTATTGGGGCTTAATGCATTGACATTCAACAGCGTATCGCCATCGTATTGACTCTGATCGACTGTCGCTGTTGTCGGCTGGAAAAGTCCGCCAATGTTTAAATTCACTGTAGCCATTTCACCTATCCATATAAAGTTGAGTAATACCGCATCAAATACAGCAGACGGTTTTTTTGATGGCCAGTCTTCTGCTAATGCAGGCATCCGTTGTTATTACAATATGTCGCATCAAGTAACATGCTGGGCGGATAATATTGCAAAGCAATACGAGATGACTACATTCAAATGACGAATTAACATGCTGGCATGACGAACGGCATAACGCTTGCTAAGACCGGGTGCCTGGAAGGCCGATGATTCAAATTCCCATGCGCTCGCGCAAGAGCTTTCGGTAGGACCGCGACACAGGCCAGGCGCTGACCACAGACTGCATTCGGATCTGCCATCTGTCGATGTTTCTTCGATCGACATCTTTCACCTGCAGCGCGTTCACGATGGCCGTCCGGTGTATCCGGAAAAAAGTCGTTGCTGGCAACAGAGCCGCCCAAACGCCCAGCGCACGCGAGTCTAGTACCATCGATCCGTCTTCGAGCCATACTTCACTGTAGTTGCCGGCAGAACGCACGCCCACGACAGAGCCGGGCGAGACGCCCCGTGTGATGCCACGTGTGCTAAGGTAAATTACCGGATTGGCGCTTTGGTGTTGCGCTCTTTCGTTCTGCTTATGGTCTTGCGAAAACTTGGCCTGCCCGATGAGATTTGCGCAGCGATATAAAGCGCAGGCCTCGGCGGCAGACCATATTTTGTGCCTGACAGTAGTGTCGAAACCGATGATCCCGTACAGGGTATTGTTATGGCATACCGGCACGTTCAATACGCTTTTGTTTCCCTGACGAAGGAGCTCGAGCTGGATGTCCTTTGCGGTCCAGGGAAGACTGTCGACATCGTGCATCAACACCGCCTGTCCTTTCATCATGTACCGGTGCAGCCAGGCCATCAGCGTTGTCGGCGCATCCTGAAGCTGCTGCACAAATGGCTCTGTTTGCCCACGGCACCACTCATGAGTATTCCGGAACCGAAGCATATCAGGACGGTATTCAAGCATCCACGCCCTGTCGGCTCCGACCCGCTCGCCCATGAAAGCCAATTGTTCGGATATCGCCTGGTCAGCAGGATACTTGAGCAAATTCATCGCGCACTGATAGGGCCAATCAGGAAGAGAATTGTCCACATCGGTCGGGGTGTGAATTTCGTACTTGATTGCGTTTTTCACGAATTCCCCCTGTGCGTTGAATTAAATAGCCGAAAACTATACAAAATGTTATTAAAAACAACAAAAATTTAATCATTTTTGTAATTTTGTGAACATCACTAGAATTAGTGATTTTGAAAAACTGTTACATTTCGTACAATCAGTTCAAGCGCACTTCAGTCAAGCACTGAAACGGTAGAGAAAGAAAACAACAGAATCAAACGAGGCGATGCATGGTTAACTTGATGGCTCCAGTGCTGATTGTTGAAGACGATAGCGTTATGCAGCAACGACTGCGTTCGATTCTTTTGGATATTGGCTATGCAGACGACGCTTTGCAATTTATGAGTTCTGTCGCTGAGGTACAAAGCCAAGTGGACTATTCTCAGATTGCCCTGGCACTGATTGATCTGGGTCTACCCGACGGACATGGCATCCAGATTATTGAATCTCTAAGCCGTATTCGGACCTCTATTCCAATTTTGGTCATTTCTGCGTGGCGTACCGAAGCGGTGATTATGAATGCTTTGCAGGCTGGCGCAACAGGCTATATTCTCAAGGAGCGCGACGATTTAGAACTCACTGTCTCTATCCGCAATGTTCTTAAAGGCGGGGCGCCCATTGACCCTTTTATCGCACGCCATATTTTGAGCCGGATTCCGTTGCAGGCTGAGGCACCGATAGAACTCATATCGGACACAGAGAATAACGAGCCACTGAGTGCCAGTCTGACGGGGCGTGAACATCAGATTCTGAATCTTGTTGCATCGGGCTTAAGCAATCAGGAAATTGCAAACCAAATTTTCCTGTCGCGTCATACGGTCGAAACGCATATTCGGCACGTCTACCGTAAGCTTGCAGTCACCAACCGTACCAAAGCCGTTAGTCGAGCACGTACAATCGGTTTACTCTAAGTGAGCAACAAGGGCCATTATCATGCGCGCGGCAGGTAACACGTCACCATGGTTCATCGCTGGCTTCGTGCTGTTCTTCATGTGTTGCGTTTTTCAGAAAGAAATCTGGGCGCAATCAAATAATCCTATCTGCGCTCCGAGTCTGGATGCCGCCTATGCAGTGCAATCAGATGCCGATTCGCCCGATTCAATCGCATCGTCCAACTGGGCACGGGTCGCCATCCCGGACGACTGGACTGCGCGCTGGCCAAGCTATAGTGGTGTCGTTTGGTACCGCGTAGACTGGCACGCACATTGTTCCGGCGAGCGGGTACGCCCCCCTCTCGCGGTATTGGTCAACTCAATGAACATGGCAGGTCAAGTGTGGCTTGGCGATCAGCTCTTATGGTCTGACGCCAACCTGAGCGAGCCTCTTTCACGCAGTTGGAATTCGCCCCTTGTCCTGAGTCTGCCCGGTCAGGCTGTGAATTACTTAACAGCGAACCAACTGTATTTCCGCATCTCAGGAAATATCCTGAGTTCTCCTGGTTTGGGAGACATCAGTGTGGGTGATATGCAGAAAGTCATTGCACAATATCACGACGCCGTCTGGAACCAGCGCACCGTTTTTTACCTGAGTATTCTTTTATCTTTTGCAACAGGCATGGTTTGCTGTTTTATCTGGCTATTTCGACGACAGGAGGCCGCGTATGGCTGGTGTGCTTTAGCAACGGTTTTTTGGGTATGTTTTGCTTCAACGTTAGTGATGACCGAAACCGCGCCGTTTGCCGATACGACCTCGTTTACGCAATTTAATATTGCCTTTTTTACCCTTTATATATTCTGCTTCTGTATTTTCTCATGGCGTTTTTTGGATAGAACATTTCCACGGAGTGAAAAACTACTGTTTACTTATACGTTCGTACTTTTGGCAAGTATCTGGCTGACACCTGCTGATTCTGTACCTGCTACGCTGCTGGGCATTTTACTTGCTTCAATCCTGCTATTCAGTCTTAATAGCGTGTTTGTTTCCTTTTTATGTTTTCGCACCAGGAAACTTGAGTTGTGGCTATTGGGCATGACGCTTATTGGTTGCCTCATTTTAAGCATCATCGCATTTCTCTCACTTTTTCATGTGTTTGAGAACATCTCAAACGTGCTTCCCTACACTGCCTTGCTGTTTGCGATATTTCTAAGCGTTATTCTCGCTTTGCGGTTAAGTAAAAGTACGCACCGCATTGAGCATTTCAACGAAGAGTTGAACCAGAGAATTCTGGAGGCCGAGGAAAAATTAGAGTCTACTTTAAATGATCGCCATACATTAACCGTAAAAAAACATCAGTTGGACGAGCGACTTAATCTGGCGCATGAACTGCACGATGGCCTGGGTAGTTCATTAGTCCGGGCCATGACGCAGATTAGTTATGCGAAACAAACGCTGAGCAATAAACATACCTTGTCCATTTTAAGCATGCTGCGAAATGACTTAAGACAAATGATCGATAGCTTCTCGGAGACCCAAAGAAAAGTCCCAAGTAACCCCGTTTACTGGCTGGCTCCATTACGCAATCGGTTTGTGCATATTTTTGACGACATGAATATTCACATGCAATGGGAAGTCGATCCTGAATGGCGCTCCCCGCCCAGCGCTATGCAATGCTTAACGCTGTATCGGGTAGCCGAAGAATCATTGACCAATGTTATCAAGCATAGCCAGGCAAGCGAAGTTCGCTTTCGTTGTCTGGTAAATGCCGATAATATTGAATTGCAGATTATCGACAATGGTATTGGCTTTAATATTGTCGATATTGGTCGCTCTGGTATCGGTGTAGGAATGAACAGTATGCGAACGAGAATTGAACGACTTGCCGGGATACTGGAGATTCAGTCCAGAAGGGGTGAAACGTCTATCGTCGCACGTGTACCTTATGAACTGAATAAAGTTGAGCTGAAACAAGTAGAGCTTTAGCTCATAGGTCTTATCGAGAGCCGGAGATTGGCATCTCGTTCCAATTCGTAATGTCTCACTGGCTCTTGCATTCCTGGCGTATGTGGCAATGCTCTCGGCGTTGAACCCCTCTTTGCAGGTTCTAACGAGTTACGAATTTCCAAGCACAAGTGTGGCTGCAGCGAGATCCTCCAGAGCCGTTCCAACAGCTTTGAAAACGGTACGTTGCTCTGGCGGCCTGTCGATGTCGCCCTTTTGCGCAACCAGATCGGCAAGCGTGCCAGCCACGTCTTCACGGGAGAAAACCTCTTCTTTCATGGGCGTGAGCAAGTCTCCACTTTTCATCAGCGCTTCATCCGTATCTACAAATAGCCGAACATCACCCGCAAAGCAATTTGACTTTGCTTCGTGCATATGTGGAGCAAAGCTGCCGATTAAGTCGAGATGGCTGCCGGGCTTGAGCCATGACCCGTCAATGTACGGCGTTTGTGCCAGTGTCGCGCACGTGATGATATCCGATTGTTGTACTGCCTGGGCCAGGTCTTCGGCCAGCGATGCATCCAAACCCTCGTCGTTCAGACGATTTACGAGCCGCTCGGCATTATCCTTGTTGATATCCCAGACCAGAAATTCCTCGATCGGCAGAATCGCACGGTATGCCTCCGGCACGAGGCTGCCGACTCGCCCTGCACCCACGACCAGCTGGCGTTTCGTGCGGACCGGCGCAATAAGCGATGCGGCAAGCGCCGATGCGGCGGCTGTGCGTCGCGAGGTGATTTCGTTGCCGTCCAGGTAGGCCAGGGGTTCGCCGGTCACGGCACTGTACAGCATATAAGTGGAGAACAGCCCTGGCAGTGAATGGTTCGCGTTGTTCGGAAAGATCGTAACGGTCTTGATGCCGAGATACTCTCCCTGATTCCATGCGGGCATGATCAGGACGCTATTTTTTTCGTCGGTCTTGCCTGGTATGGCATGGTTGTGTCGTAACGGGACTTCGCAGCCCTTCGCGAACATATCACGGATTGAATCGATAAGTTTGTCGAATGGTAAGGCCGCGCGCGTCGCGTCCGCATCAAAAAATTTCATTTTTTCTCCGAAGTTTTAACAACCTGAAAACGCCGTCAGGTTTCCAGTTCAAGGTCTTCCAGCGGCACTGCCTGGCAGGTCAGGCATATGGCTGGGTCGTCGGGCTCTTCCCCATGCAAATGCCTGACGCTGCCCGAGCGAATTCGCAGCGCGCAGCTTTCGCACTGACCGACGCGGCAGCCGCTGGGCAATGGCAAGCCAAGTTTTTCACCAAAAGACAGCAACGGACCGTCCTTCGCGCCCCAGCGTGCGCTCGCCTGATAGGTTCCGGTGAATTTAACGTCGAATTGTCTTCCGTCATCGGCCAGTGGCGCAGGTGGCGACCGGAACACTTCACGAAAGATATCGAACTTGGGCACACCGCGGCCGATTAGACCGTCGGCGAAGCTGTCCATCATGGCGGGCGGGCCGCACATATAGACCAGGGCGCGGGCATTCAGCAGTTGCGGCGAAACCAGCGAGGCATCAATATGCGTGGTTGCATTGAAGTCTATACCCAGGCGGTCGCCCGGCAAAGGCACATTATAATGATTCACAATATGCAGGTTTTTCAGGCGCTGCTCATGATGTTTCAGGCGCGCCCGGAAGGCATGGGTCGCGCTATTACGATTGGCATATAACAGATGAATTTCCAGTTCATCATTGTCTGGCAGCGATTCCAGCAAACTGATGAAGGGTGTGATACCTATGCCGCCGGCCAGCAGGATCAGTGGCCGTGACGAGATGCGGGGTACGAAAAAAGTACCTGATGGCGCTTTCAGTTCTACGATATCGCCAGCGCGCAAATCGCGATGAATGTATGACGAGACCAGGCCATCCGGATACGCTTTGCCATCGGCATTGCCTTTCTGGTGACGCACCGCAATGCAGTATTGCTTGCGGTCATGCAAGGTCGCTGGCCCTGTCAAAGAGTAGGCTCTGCTGGCGGGCTGGCCGTGCACCGGCAGCCGTATTTCCACATGTTGTCCCGGACGGTAGTCGGGCAAGGCAGTACCGTCGCATGCTGTGAGGGTAATGCCCAGAACACCGTCGGCTTCGGCCCGTAGATCGCTTACATAAAAGGTTTTATACTCTTCCCATTTATGTTGTCGTTTTTTTGTACCGGGATCGGGCTCGATACGGCATCTGAACGAGCGATGACCAATCGAACCACTGATCGGGTCATGTGCCTGAGCAGAAATCAGGTTATTGAAATTGCTATTGTCTTTTCCTTTTGCTGGCAATTCAGTGCGGTCCAGTTCCAGACAGGACTGCCACCAGCCGAATTCTGCTATCACGACATCGTCTGCCAGACCTGGCGTAATTCGCGTGACGAATCGCGCGCTTCCTATTCGTGTAGAGACAAGCGCCCAGTCGCCGTTGCGCAAGCCATTTTTTGCCGCCAGCCCCTCGCCGATTTCGGCAACAGGGTCGGCGGCACGCTTGCGAAGGGAAACCAGATTCCGATGTTGGCTATGGCAGTAATAGCCATTCTTCGCGGAACTCAGCGTCAGGGGAAATTTGCGTGCCGCTTCCGGTTCCTGTTGCAAACGCATGCTTTCGTCCGGGGGCACGAAGACCGGCACGGCGGATTGACCATGCCGTTGCAGCTTTGCACTGTAAAGCTCGACACGCGTTGTTTCGGTGTCGAAACCTCGAATCCTGCTCGCATCGTCGTGGTGCGCCAATGCATACTTCTGTTCGCGGCTGTCGATACGGGTACGAACCCCCTGGGGATGGCGGCGTAAAGTGGCAATATCCAGTCCCAGGGGTGCCAGCATGTAATTCCATCCCTGTTCCAGGCATCCGCCAAAAAACTGTTCGCCCATGCCCAGACGGCAAGCCAGATCAAACAAAATATCATTGTCGGACCTGGACTGCGCTCGGGAAGGAACCATTTGCTGCCGAAGCTGGACCAGGGACGCGGCCTCGTCCGAAATTTCAAATCCCATGCGCAGGCCCTCCCGCTCCCAAGGACTATTGGCCGGTAGAAGAATATCCGCATACCTCGACGAGGGCGTCTCGAAGAGGTCGCAATGAACATGAAACTCCAGTTTTTGCAACGCCTGTTCGGCCAGGTCGGTGTCGGCCTGCGACAGCAGCAGGTTCGTGCCAAATGCGACCATCGCCTTAACCGGGTAAGGGTCTTCATGCAAAATGGCTCGGTACGTATCCAGTGCCGTCACCCATCCCTGGGCGGGCGGGCCCAGCGGTCTTTCGGCCAGTCCCAATGCCTTCATACGCTGGGTTTCATCCAGTAGCGTCAAGGGATTGACCGGACGGAAAAAAGGCCCGCGTCGCACGCGATTGGCACCCACTCGGTCGAAAGCCCCTGTCAGGGCATACAGGACGGCGACGGCGCGTTCCGTCTGTGTGGCATTCGTATGCTGTCCTATTCCTGTCCAGGCATGGTAGGCAATGCGCTGCCCCGCCTGCAACAGCTCCAGAGCTGCGTGCTGTTTGTCTATCGGGACGCCCGTCAACTTGTACACATGATCGGGGTTGTATGCGTCGACCGCTGCGACCAGGTGCGCAAACGCTGGTTTGCAACTCAGGTCCCGAGGCGTTGTGTCATCGCCGTCCTGCACGCGAACGGTGATTTCGCCGTCCAGCTGCAAGCGGGCGCCAGGCAAGCCGCCGTCCGTGAGGCGTGTATCATAGGGCACAAGTTGCTGCTGGTGACGATCCCACACCATATGCCGATTGGTCGATGCGTCGGAATTCACAGATTGTTCACGCAGGAATTCGCCATTATCGCCGCGCACCAGGAAAGCTGCATTTGTCCAGCGTTGGACGAACGCCTGGTCAAAGGTGTTGCGTCTGATCGTCTCACGGATAAGGCCCAAGGCAAGTGCAGCGTCGGTGCCAGGCTTGACTGCGAGCCATACATCGGCCTGACGTGCCATTGCTGTCGGTCGCGGGTCGATGACCAGCATTTTTGCGCCGCGGCTCAGACCCGTTGCGATCGCATTAGCTTGCGCCAGCCAGGTATTGGCCGGATTATGGCCCCACAGCATGATCGTGTCCGCATGACTGTAATCTGCAGGCGGCATGCCGCAGCCAAACGTAAAGGCGTGCGCGACGTCCTTATGCCAATTGCAAATCTCTGTGGCATAGCAGATGTTCGGGCTGCCAAAGCTGCGCACAAATCGCTCTATCCAGTCGATACTGTCCGAAATCGGTGTGCCGCTTGGCGTTGTTACGCCAAAGACCACCGCTTCCGCCCCGTTCGCTTCGCGGATTTCCTTTAACCGGCTTGCCGTTTCAGCCAGTGCTTCTTCCCAGGAAATCCGTTCCCACCCCGGGTCCGGCGCCCCCTTCGGATTGGTACGCCGCATCGGATATTGCAGACGCTGTGGATGGTGAACAATTTCCGGCGCAGCTCGTCCCTTCATGCACATGGCCGTACCGGTGGGGTGCGAGGTATCCGGGCGAACCGCCACAAGCCTGTCATCCTCTGTCTCGTTGATGGTTCCGCAGCGGGAACGGCACAACGTGCAAAAGCCTTTTTTTTCCAGTTTCATGATTCTCTGGCTACTTTAATTTCCGGGCCACCGCAGTCACCCCTTTTTCGTTGCCTGAAACAAGTCATGGCATAACGGGAGCGGAGTATTCAAGTGTCATACCCAAAAGCCAGAGCATCAACAGGACGACGGGCAAATGCACGCATAGTTGCAGGAATGTGAAACCGACGACATCGCGGGCCCGCAGGGCCAGCACGCCCAGCAGAGGTAGCATCCAGAAAGGATTGATCAAATTCGGCAGTGCTTCTGACGCGTTGTAAACCTGCACCGCCCAGCCCAGGTGCACCTGCAGATCATTGGCAGCTTGCATGACATACGGCGCTTCCATGATCCACTTGCCGCCACCGGACGGAATAAAAAAGCCCAGTACAGCAGAGTACAACCCCATCACGACCGCAAACGTGTCAGTATTGGAAATACTGACAAACAGATGCGCGACCATATCGGATAGTGATAACCCGGCCGCGCCTTTGGGAGCGGTCATAATTGCCGCAATCGATCCGTACAGAGGAAACTGGATGATGACGCCTGAAACCGATGGCACAGCTTGCGACACCGCACGCAGGAAACTTGCGGGACGCCAGTGAAGCAAGAGCCCGAGCATAAGAAACAACAGGTTGTACGTGTTAAGCGAAGAAATAGCCACCAGCGGGTCTTTACTCGTGAACTCCTGCAATAGCCAGGAAAAACCCAGCGCACAGAGCAAAATGGTGAGTAGCGGACTTTGCTCCAGCCATTCTCCGGGGCGGCGCTGGTCGGCAGGCTTCAGAGGCGTCGTCTTCTCGGACACGTCTACGCCAAGATCGGCAGCGGTCACCGCGTGACTCGGCCCCGGGGCTGACCATAACGCGATCATGATCGAAATAACCATTAGTACCATCGCCATTGCAAACGACTGCCAAAGAAAAATCGTCTGACTGAACGGAATGACGCCTGTAATACTGACGATAGAGGGCGGCAGACTGTCAGGATTTGCCTGCAATTGGGCTGCTGCGGAGCTAAGGCCCAGTGCCCACGTTGCGCCCATGCCAAGGTATGCGGCAGCACCGGCTGCGCGGTAGTCCATTTGCAATTCGCCACGACGTGCCAGTGCTCGCACATAAAGAGCCGAGAAAATCAGGCTTACACCCCAATTGAGAAGTGAAAGCACCATGCTGATCAACGCAACGTACCCAATGGCGCTGCGGCCTGTGCGTGGAATCGAAGCCAGACGGTTGATCAGCCTGGCGGCCGGTGGCGACGAAGCCACAACATAACCGCCAATCGCGACCAGGGCCATTTGCATGCTAAATACAATCAGGCTCCAGAACCCATTGCCGAACGCTTGAGTGATGCTTTTCGGACTGGCGCCAATAGACAGCGCACCCGCAGCAACGACCAAGACGGCGAGGGCTGCAAAAACAAATGCATCTGGAAACCATTTCTCAGCCCACGCAGTGAATTTCAAGCCCAATTTTGTCAATATGCCGGTTGATTCTGCGCGCTCGCCCGCTGGCTGGTGCGATTCAGCGCGGGCTGCCCCGGATTGTGGTTTCATAACGGTTCCTTGCCTGATTGTCGATTTGTCTACGGTGGTAAAGCCGGGGGCGCCGGCCTCGGCGCAATAGCGTTCATTTACATGTCCGCAATACTAGCGGATAGTGCGTTGCTGCACTAATATCTATTCTCTATGATTCAATATAGATATAATCTATATTGTGTTGGGAGCGCATGACGTTTCCAGTATTTTTACCGTCTTGGGGCCTTGCCATGCAAATCACACTAAAACAACTGCGCCATTTCGTGGCAACGGCTGAGACTGGCCAGGTATCGCGCGCTGCCCGTCAGTGTTTTATCTCTCAACCGTCTCTGACGGTATCGGTGCGAGCGCTGGAACAGGCACTTGGTGTTGACCTGTTTACCCGTCACGTGTCCGGGCTGGCCCTGACTGCTCAGGGACATGAGTTTTTAAGATACGCGCAACACGTACTGTCCATGCTTGATCTGGCTATTGACGAAATTAAAGCTCCTATCTCTGCGCTCAATGGCACCGTACACCTGGCCGTGACCGATACCATTGCGGCTTATCTGTTACCCGGCCTTATGATGTACATGCGCCGGACGTTGCCGGGCGTGACGTTGATTGTTCAGGAACAAGACCGTTTGCAAATCGAAGAAAGTATGCTTAAAGGCATTTATGATTTGGCATTGGTGCTGGTATCCAATCGGGCGCAGGATGCCGCGCTGAAGCAGGAATGTCTGCTCAAATCACCAAGGCGCCTATGGACTTCCCTGGATCATCCAGCGGCCAAGCAACCGGTATCCCTAATGGATATCGCTAATATGCCGTATATTCTGCTGGATATGGATGAGCATATCGAGACGGTCGAGCGTTACTGGGGGCACGAGGGTCTTGAGCCCAATGTCGTATTTCGCACAAAATCGATCGAGGCCGTCCGCAGTTTGGTGGCCCAAAATATGGGAGTGACGATACTGTCCGACCTGGTTTACCGTTCCTGGTCGCACGATGGCGGTCGTATCCGCCGTCACGCTATCAAGGAGGCGGTTCCATCTATGGACTTGGGGCTGATTTATCGTGATGAAACGTCTGCATCCCTGTTGGGCCAGGCGTTCATGAAAACGTTGCGAACATACATGCTGGACAAACATGATGAACAACAAGGGACGGCGGTCACTGAGATTATTGTCTGATCTTTATACGAGCTCCCATCCTGATTTGACGTAAATCCAATTGATAAGGCATAAACGTTGGTTTTTAAGCTTCAACCCGTTGGAACACTCCGCCCGCTTGCTGATGTCGTGATTTTTTCTCAAGTGATAGTGAATCAGCCCGCCGCCCGGAAGGCCCGTGGTGGTTTGCCAAATAAGGCCTTAAACTCCCTGGAAAAATGAGAGCTGTCTGCGAAACCGCAACTGAGCGCGATGTCGGTGATTGTGTCGCGGGTGTTTGTAATGCGCCATTTTCCGTATTGAAGACGGATCATGCGCTGCAGCGCAGCAGGCGTGGTATGTAACGATGCTTTCATAATGCGCTCAAGCTGGCGTGGGCTGACACCCACATGGGCGGCTATGTCGGCGACCGAGGGCAAGTCGTCGATGCGCTGTTCTATGTAATAGACGGCCTTATGGACGCGTATGTCCTGTACGTTGTCCAGATCGACGTAGAAATGAGCTTGCGGCAGTCGCGCCGGCCGGATGGTGAACAGCATCATATGACGCAAAGCCTGCTGGGCTTTGTCCCGGCCATAGTAGCGTGTTAGCAAATACAAGGCCAGATCAATGGCGGCGGTGGAGCCGGCACAGGTAATCAAGTTGCCCGCATCGATGAATAGGTGATCGTTCTTGCACTTTATGCCGGGGAACTGGCGCTGGAATTCGCTGATGACGTTCCAGTGCACACATACTTCAGCTTGCTGAATGAGGCCTGCATGGGCAATGGCAAAGGTACCCGTACATATTCCCAGCAGCGGAATGCGACGATGGGATGCCTGTACAAGCCACTCTGCCAGCTTGGTCGAGTAGGCCGTCAAGTTGGAGTAGCTGTTACCGCCGCAAACCGCGATGTAATCGAAATTGTCAACGTCCTCCAAGTCAGTCAGTTCGCTATGCAAGGTGCCGGCGCTGGATCTTCGTGGCTTCCCATCGACGCTCATAATTGACCATCTGATCAGAATCTGCCGGCTCTTGCCTCCATGATCCGAGGCAAGTCGCAGAACGTCCAGAAAGCCAGCAAAAGCGGTCAGGGTAAATTCATCCAGCAGGACTATTCCGACTCGCAAGGGCCCGCTGTGCACGCTATTTTTTTGAGCATTAACCATTGGTGAGCAACTTAGATTTGAGTGTCGTTTATATACTATTTTTCGTCTATTATATTCAATTTAAAGTAGACGGTTGAATGCATCATGTAGTACCTGCATGTATCACGTGCTACCTACCCGGCCTTAAAAGGCCGCATTTGAGGAGGGCAACATGAGAGCATTAAAAAAGTATTCCTTCGCCGCAGTGTTCGGTGCACTGGCTATCGCGTCAACAGCGCAGGCAGACGACTTGCGCGTCGCTTGGTATGGCGGTAGCTGGGGCGAGGCATTCCAGAGCTGCATCGCTGATCCCTTTACCAAGGCCACAGGCATTAAAGTCATACCGGAAATCGGAACGTCGAACACGACTTTGGCTAAATTGCGCCAACAGCAGGGCAAGCCCGAGATCGATGTGGCTTTCCTGGATGGTGGCATCAGCGAACTGGCAGAGGTGGACGGCCTGTTGCGTCCCATCAAGGCCGACAACGTGGCTAATGTAAGCCAGTTGCAAGATTCGGCTGTGTACAAGAATAGTAGCGGAGATAACTTTGCCGGCAGTATTGGCTATTATTCGCTGGGCATTGCCTACAACAAACAGGAGATCCCCGAGGCGCCTGGTTCGTGGGAGGAGCTCTGGAACCCCGATTATGCCGGCGCGGTAATTCTCCCGTCACCCAGCAATTCGTCCGGTATACCATTTATCGTGTTTCTTGCGAATATCTGGGGTACGCCGCTCAGTGATCTAACTTCTGTCTATCAAAAACTGCAAAAGCTGGATGTAGCCGCCTATTTTGATAGCTCGGGCTCAGCCAGCAATGCGTTCCAGTCGGGTGAGGCCATTATCGGAGCCCACTTCAATGTGGGCGCCTGGGGATTGGCCGACAAAGGGCTTCCTATTGGCTTTTCTGTGCCCAAAGAAGGCGTGTGGGCGACTGACGCCCGCGTGCATCTGATCAAGGGGTCGCCGAACCCGACAGGTGCGGAAAAATTTATCAATCAGGCGTTTACCGCAGAGTCAGCTCAATGTTTGGCCAAAACTCTGTATCTTGGTCCGGCCGTCAAAGGTGCAACAGTGGACGCAAGTGTGCGTGAAAAAATGCCATGGGGAGCCGATGGCGATTTTTCCAAGCTGAATTTATTGGACTGGTCAGAGATCAACCAATTGCGCGCTTCCATTATCGACTCCTGGAATCGCGAGGTCGCGCGTAAATAGGCCTGCTGGGCAGCTGGGGCTGCGCGGCGCCTATTATTCGGCACTCTTTTTGATTCGGAACCCTTTCTCATGACCGCACTATTATCCGTTCAGCATATAACCAAAGTTTTTCAGCGCAAATACAAGGCGCTCAACGATGTGAGCCTGGATGTTCAACACGGGGAGTTCGTCGCGTTGCTTGGCCCCAGTGGCTGTGGCAAGACAACGCTGCTTGCTACCTTGGCGGGTTTTCTGGAACCTGATGCGGGAAAGATTATCATCGATGGTATGGACGTCACTGCGGTACCTGCACATAAGCGCACGTTGAACACGGTGTTTCAGAGCTATGCGCTGTTCCCACACATGACGGTGTTGGATAACGTGACATACGGACCGCTGCGTGCCGGTATCAAGAAGGACGAAGCACATCAACGTGCAATCGAAGCACTCGATATGGTGGGCCTTCAACAGTTTTACAAGCGATACCCTGCCCAGATGTCTGGAGGCCAACGCCAGCGCACCGCCCTGGCCAGGGCGATAGTCAACCGGCCTAAGCTGTTATTGCTGGATGAGCCGTTGTCGGCACTGGACTTGAAGCTGCGCAAGCGCATGCAGCTGGAGCTCAAGGCATTGCAGGAAAGGTTGGGGATTTCATTTATTTTCGTTACTCACGATCAAGAGGAAGCGATGGCCATGGCCGACCGTATTGTCGTCATGAACAACGGGACGGTCGAACAGGTCGGTACGGGTGACGAAATTTACAAAAAACCGCACAGTCGCTTTGTAGCGGATTTCATTGGTGATGCCAACATGCTTGAATGCCACGAGGTTGATGGCAGCATGCGCTTATCGTGCTGTGGCCAGGCACTCGGGCCAGCGGCCCGTACCGGGAGTCGCAAGGCGTTGGCTATGCTTCGTCCCGAAGATATCGGCGTATCCAGGGCAGCGACGCCAGGATCGGCAGGCACGGCCGAGGTAGACGATATAGTCAATATCGGCAGTCATGCCACCATTTACCTGAATTTCAATGGAGTGGTGATTGAGGCTCGGCGACTAGGCGCCAATGATTTAGGCCTTCAAAAGGGCGATGTGGTGCATATTCAACTACCCGTGGAGCGAATCCATATGGTGGAGCAATAAGATGTCGAGCCGAGCAGCCTTAATACTAAAGCTTGCGGCAGTTCCAATGCTGTTTTTTACGGCATTTTTCCTCGCGCCACTGGGTGTGGTCATGACATCAAGTCTGATGGATGCTTCATCCGGAGCGCTGTCAGGAGTCAATTACGCCAAAGTGTTGCTGGATCAATACCACTGGGATGTCATCCTGACCACATTCCGCATTGCCTTGTTCGCTACGATGTTTTGCCTGCTGGTGGCCTATCCGCTGGCGTGGTACCTTGTTCGCATCGTACGTTCTGACCTTTGGCGCCGGGTCTGCATCATTTTAGTGATCGTTCCGCTGTTCACCAGCAATATCGTACGGTCATTCGGCTGGATGATCATGCTGGGCCGTAATGGTGTGGTTAACGACTTTCTTAAAAGTATCGGACTTGTAGATCGGCCAGTTCGTTTCCTTGGCACCGAGATGGGTATTCTGATAGGGCTGATATACATATTGCTGCCGTTTGCAGTACTTTCAATAGGTACGGCACTGTCGCGCATTGATCGCAGTCTCGAGAGAGCATCCAAAGATCTGGGCGCCACGCCTGCGCAAACCTTTTTTCACATTACCTTGCCTTTGTCGCTGCCAGGCCTTGCCTCGGGCGCCATTATGGTATTCGCTCTGGCAGCCAGCGCTTATGTGACACCCGCACTTTTGTCAGGCGGACGCGTTACCGTGCTGCCGATGCTCATCTACCAACAGTACAGCACCGTGTTCAATTTTAATTATGGTGGCGCGCTAAGCATTGTACTGCTCGTGCTGACTCTGGCTTTGGTCGGTGTGGCCAACTATATTGGTCGCGTCAAAGGGGAGCGCTAAGATGATCGCAAGGTTTGTAGTACGAATGATCGCCCTGATGGCGTTGGCGTTCCTGGCTTTGCCCTTGGCGGTCATCATTGCTTCTTCAATGACCACCACCGAGTATTTGAGTTTTCCGCCACAAGGTCTGACACTAAAATGGTATGGCGCGGTACTGGCCGACAATGCTTACATGATGTCGTTTGCAACCAGCACTTTGCTGGCAGTTTGTGCTACGGCGCTGGGAGTATTGATAGCCATACCCAGTGCACTTCTGCTGGCCAGGCATGATTTTCCAGGTAAAACCCTGCTGGCTGCAGTGCTCGCAGCGCCTCTGGTGCTGCCCTATCTCGTACTTGGTTCCGCATTGTTGCAGTTTACTGGCTACCTTGGGTTCGCGCAGACTTTTTGGGCGCTGCTGGTGGGGCATGTACTGATTGTCACCCCTTTCATTCTGAAATCTTTGTCGGTTGTGCTGACGCGCGACCATTTAGATTTTGAGCGCGCTTCGGCGGACTTGGGCGCATCGCCCTGGATAACTTTCCGCAAAATTACACTGCCGCTGATAAAGCCTGGTTTGATCAGTGGCGCTATCTTCGGCTTCATTACTTCGTGGATTAACGTCGAGCTCTCGATGTTCAACACCACTGCCGCCCTGAATACTATTCCGGTACAGCTTTTCAACTATGTGCAGTATTCCGTGGATCCTTCCATCGCCGCGGTTTCCGCCATCACGATTTTCATTTCTATCGTCGTCATCACGCTCGTGGATTTTCTTGTGGGCCTGGACGTCTTTTCGAATAAACAACAGCGCAACTGAAAACGCAGGAGAATGCAGCATGCAAAAGCAGGATATTTTCGATGTAATTTATACACATACCGAGGGCGAGCCATTGTGCATTGTCCATAACGGCATTCCTTACCCTGTCGGTTCCACCATTCTGGAGAAACGGGCATTTCTGACTGAGCACTACGACTGGGTTCGAAAGGCCCTGATGCAAGAGCCGCGCGGACACAACGATATGTTCGGTGTGTTTCTGACCCCGCCTTCAGGTCCTGATTACGATGCGGGTTTGATTTATATTGATGGTGCGGCATACTCTCATATGTGTGGTCACGGAACTATTGCGGTCGCCATGGTAATGGTAGCGTTGGGTATGGTACCTCGTAGCGCCACCGGCAAGACCACTGTGCGTTTCGAGACCACTGCCGGTTTGGTCGTTGCCGAGGTAGACTCCACTGATGACAACGTGCTGACAACTCGATTTGAGAATGTGCCGGCTTATGTCGAAGCTCAAGACCTTAGCATCACCTTGCCTGGTTATGGTGAGCTCAAAGCCGATATCGTTTGGGGTGGTAACTATTTCGGGATTATCGATTTGTCGTCATCCAAATTGCGCATCACACCGGACAATGGCAAAGAACTTATCGAAATGGGGCTGATCGCCCGCGAACAACTTAACCAGCAGTACAAAATCCAGCACCCGACGCAGAAGCACATCACCGACCTTAATTTCATGACTTTCTGGCATGAGCCAACCTTGCCCGGGGCCATGTACAAGAACGTGCATGTATTTAGTGGCGGTCAGCTGGACCGCTCGCCTGGCGGTACGGGTACCAGCGCAATGATGGCTATGTTTGAGGCGCGGGGCAAGATGGGCTTCAACCAGCCGATCAAGTCTGAAGGGCTATTGGGTACAGGTACCTTTGAAGGATGCCTGTTGGGTGAAGTCGACCTTAATGGCAAGCGGGGTGTGCGGCCTACGGTAAAAGGCACGGCCAGCATATTAGGCACCGCGCGTTGGATCATCGACAAGACGGATCCCGTCGGTGCGGGCTTTGTGGTGCGTTAATTTCACCAAACAGGCTGATCACGTAACTGACTTGTAGGATCGAGCGGCGCGACGCATTCACTCGTACACTTGCAGTCATGTTACGTATCGGCAATCTCAATCAGCACGATAGTGACCATCTTGTATGTCAGGGGCTACTATAACAATTGGATTGAGAATCTGATCTGACCCATCGTGCTGCGCCGCAAGCGCGGCGGCTGTCATGAGTCTGATCCAGTCAGCTAAGAAAACGGCCGCTAACGCGGCCGTGTCAATTTGAAAATCCCGAATGCTTTGAAAAAACCTTTAAAATCAAGCAACCTATTTTCACTGATTGGCAGCTCGACGGCCGTCCTGCTGCCAGACGCTGACTAGATTATTTGTTGGAGTCTCCATGAATACCGTTAGTTTTACCACGGTCGACGTTTTCACCTCTACTCGCTTTGAGGGTAATCCGCTGGCCGTCATAACCGATGCACGCGGTTTGAGTGATGGCCAGATGCAAAAGATTGCCGCAGAGTTCGGCTATTCCGAAGTGACCTTCGTGCTGCCCCCGGAAAACCCCGAGAACACGGCGCGGGTTCGCGTCTTCACCCCGACGATGGAGATCCCTTTTGCAGGGCATCCGAATGTGGGAACGGCCTTTGTGCTTGGCCAACAGTCTGAGGTTTTTGGAAAACCGGCAGGCAGCACGCTACGCTTTGAAGAACAGGCTGGCCTCGTTCGCGTCAATCTGAAGCGTGACGGCAACCATGTTTTGTCCGCATCGGTTCGGGCACCGCAGCCCTTCATGACCGGCAGAACAATCCATCCGGAAACCGTTGCGCGTTGTATTTCAATCCCGACAGAGGCGGTCCGCACGACCACGCATAGTCCATTGGTTGTCTCTGTGGGATTAAGCTTTGTCGTGGCTGAGCTGGCCGATCTGCCGACGCTCGCGCTTGCCCGACCGGACTTGGCCGGTTTCAAAGCGGCCGCCGGCCCAACGCTGGAGGGCAGCCACGACTTCTCACTCTTTGTTTATGTACGTTCTGCCGACTCACCTTGGGATATCCGTGCCCGCATGTTCGCGCCGCTGGACAATGTCACCGAAGACCCGGCGACCGGCAGTGCGTCGGCGGCGCTTGGCGCCTACCTGGTATCACTGGTTCCAGAACAGGACATCGCCCGTTCGCTTACCATTGAGCAGGGCGTGGAAATGGGGCGACGTAGTTTAATCGGCATTGAGGTGATAAAGGACGAAGGTAGCGTTACTGACGTGACCGTTGCCGGTTCTTGTGTGCTTGTGATGAAGGGAGACATTGCATACTAGTGCTGCTGGTTTGCTAAGGTTGCGATTTCGCTCAACACGATCCAATCTCATGAAGCGTTTGCAGCTCGTAGCATTTCATTAATTCAGGAGGCAGCAGGCTTGGGATATGAGCCTGCTTTATACGAACGCCCATTCTGATTTGTCGTAAATCCGATTGATAAAGCATAAACTTTGGTTTTTAATTGACACCCAATCAAATATAACGTAAATTATTTATTACGGTATTAATTAAATGCCAGACAATTTTTAAGACGGATTCAACAGCCAGGATAACAATGCATTTGTTGTCGTGGGCGATTGAGGAAAAAATGGTGATGAGACAAAGCATTCTGCCCTTGGTGCGTATGGAGGGCGTTCGCTATCCTGATGAGAATCGACTGGACGATTATCTGGATCAGAATATTCTGACGCAGGAAACATTAGCGGAGGAACTGAAACGGGCTTGTGAACGTTATCCTGACCGGGCCGCTTTGGCCGGACCCGATAAACAGTACACCTACCGTGAATATCTTGAACGTAGTGAGCGATTGGGTGCCGCTCTATTAGAGCTTGGTCTGAAACCGCTGGATCGTGCGATATTTCAATGTGGTAACAGTCATGAGCTGCTGGTTGCATTCTTTGGCTGCCTGTTGGCAGGTGTCATCCCGATCTGTTCATTGCAGGCCTTCCGAAAACTTGAAATCGACTATCTTGGAAACCTGGCGCAAGCGCGTCTGCACCTGGTTCAGGGTGATGATCCGAAGTTTGATGACGTTGCCTTTGCAGAGCAAATGCAGGCTCATGTTCCAACATTGGAATTTATTCTTCAGGCTCACGGACAGCAGCGAGGCCGTGCTGTCACCATAGAGCAATTAGTTGAGTCCATGCCGCTGGAACGGGCCCGAAACGTATTGTCTGGCGTGCAGCATCATCCATTTCAGGTGGCTGTCTTTCAACTGTCTGGAGGCACGACGGGGGTTCCAAAAATCATCCCGCGTTTTCAGGCTGAATATCTTTACAACATGCGGTCTGTGGCTGCCTGGAATAAATACACGTCAGAAGATGTGCTGTTTTTTCCGACGCCCTATATGCACAATCTGAATATGGGCTGTTTTTTCGGACCCTTTCTGCTTACGGGAGCGACAGTCACGGTTTGTCGCAGTCTGGATGCCACCACACTTCAGGGACTCGTGCGGGACTACCGTCCTACTTGGTTTGGTGTGGCAGGACCCATATTGACCCGCATTCTCCCCGAACTGCAACGAGCCGATAGCACAGAGAAGGCCCGGCGACATTTTATAACTCCTCGCAACGCCTTTGGCATGCGCAAGACAACGGGTTCTCCGGTTTTTCATATATTCGGTATGACAGAAGGAGTCATTATGTTCGCTCGCGACGGAGATTGCGAGGAAGTACTTGAACAATCTGTTGGCAGACCCGTATCTGCACATGATGAGGTAAGAATCGTAGAACCTGGAACAGACAGAGTAGTGAAAGAGGGCGAAGTTGGTGAAGCTCTGTTTCGTGGCCCTTACACCATACGTGGTTATTACAAATCTGAAGAGGAAGATAGAACACGCTTCACGGCGGATGGGTTTTATTGCTCTGGCGACTTGATGAAATACAGAGAGTTCGACGGCAAACGATACTATTTTTTTTGCGGTCGTATCAAGGATGTCGTCGACCGCGGCGGCGAAAAAATTAACGCAGAAGAAGTGGAAAATGTCCTGAACCAGCATCCATCCATTCTGACATCCGCAGTGGTTGCCATGCCTGATCCGATTTTTGGAGAAAAAGTCTGTGCATTCGTTATACAGCGCGAGTCGGCTACTAAATTGATGCTGACGGATATTTGCACGTATTTGCAAGAGGCGGGCCTGGCCAAGTTTAAATGGCCGGAACGATTGGAAATAGTGGAAGAGTTTCCGCTGTCCGCTTCAGGAAAATTGAGCAAGAAATTCTTGCGTGACCAGATTTCTGCGACTCTGAGCCAGGAGCGCAATACAGAAAATAAGGAGCTTCTCTAAAATGAATGATGTTCTGAATAACACAAGTGAAATACCTTCGGTTCAACTGCATGGGGTTCATCATACCGCCCGTCCGACCTGGAAGCTGGCCGAGACGGTGCGCTTCTATCGTGATTTGCTGGGGTTACCGTTAGTCCATGCCATTTCAGCCAAAGGGTGGGGGCCAGACAATCACCCTGACTTTCTGCATTTCTTCTTCGACAGTGGTAATGGCAGCACAATCGCATTTTTTTACTATATTGGTACGCAGCGCCCGGAACGACTCGTTCCCACTGAGCACTATCAGGATAGAGCGACGCACACTGCATGGCGGGTAGAGAATGAAGCGGAACTATTGCAATGGCGCGCCCGGGTTGAAGCGGTTGGAATACCATTACGTTATCAGATCCGGCATGAAGTGATCGAATCGATATATTTTAACGATCCCAATGGATATCCCATTGAGATTACCTGGCAATTACGCCCGTTCAGTGCTCAGGATTCGACCGACGCGCACAATACACTCGAAGCAGCCATGACGCTTGAGGCCAAGGGCTTTTCTTCCATCGACGAGGTATGGCAGGCCAAAGGCGCCGGATTGGGTGAGGAATCTTGCACTAAGGCTACCGTTTTCGTTCTGAACGTTGACGAATTCCGGCCACTGATCGATGTCGCGAGTCGAACCGATGGCTATTCGGTGCAAGCTGTTGATCAAGGATATGTACGTATCGAAGGTGATCCGGGGTTGCGGTTTGGACGCAAGGAACTGGGCTTCAAACCGGCGGTTTGGTATGGTGCGCTGACGGGCGGCCTGATGGGGAAGATTGAACAATTCGATATGGACGCACTTGTTATTGCGCCGCTGGAGTAATGATGAAAGTGGCAATTATAGGGGGCGGGCCTTCAGGCCTTTTTCTATCGATCCTCATCAAGCAGGCACTCCCACAATCGGAACTTGTCGTCTACGAGCAGAATGCCGCAGATGCGACATTCGGATTTGGCGTGGTGATGGCAGATACGGGCTTAGTCCACTTGCGAACGGCTTCTTCCGATGTTGGTGCTGCATTGGAGTCCGCAATGCGGTTCAATGACCGACAGCTCATCGTTGTGGGAGATACGCCAGTCAATGTTCAGCGGCCAGGTCGCGGAGGAGCGATTCCAAGAATTCGCTTGCTGGAGATATTGGGTGACCACGCACGCAAGATGGGTGTGAATGTTGAATATGAACATCGTTTGACGGACGTTGATGAACTTGATGCTGACATCATTGTCGGCGCAGACGGTATCAATTCTCAAGTGCGGGCATTGTCCGAAGTTGCATTTGAAATCGAAAAGCATTCATTGAGCAACCATTTTGCCTGGTTCGGTGTTGCTAAAGCATTCTCACATCCTGCGCTGGTTTTTCGAAAGCACGGCAAAGGCTGCTTTGTAGCCCATTATTATCCCTATTCGGAGCAGATGAGTACCTTTGTCGCTGAATGCGATCATCAAACCTGGGTTGACCTGGGTATGGAGACAATGAGCCCGGAGGATCGTCAAGAGGTCTTTGTGCAGGTTTTCGCCAGCGAGTTAGGGGAATATCCTCTGATATCGAATAATTCCGTCTGGCGTCAGTTTCCGGTTATCCGTGCACACAATTGGTATGTAGGAAACCGGGTACTGATTGGAGACGCCCAAAGTAGTGCGCATTTTTCTATCGGTTCGGGTACGCGTATTGCAATGGAAGATGCAATTGCACTGGCTGCTGCACTGGGTCGGCATCCCGATAGCGTACCCGACGCTCTGTCAAGTTACATACGGGTTCGTCAGCCTCAGAAACAGAAACTCATTGGCGCATCCGAGGCCTCATTTACCTGGTACGAAAATATACGCGAATGGCTGGATAAGTATGAGCCGCAGGAATTCGTTTATCGCTTCATGACCCGGACCGGACGGGTAGACATGGGCCGCTTGCGTCTGCAATATCCGGATCTTGTTGAGGGCTTTGAAGCTGCAGGTCTGCTTCCGATGCAAAATAAGATGCCGTCATGAAAGCGACAGAAATGGTTGTGAGTGAATTGCCGTTTGTTGTCCGTCGTGAGGCGAGGTGGAGCGATTGTGATCCTGCTGGCGTTGTTTACACTGGGCGATATACCGATTATGTACTCGGAGCGATCGCCCTTTATTCCGAGTATTTGGGTCGTGGTGTGCGGCTTGGTGAAGCGCATGGTGTAGGCACGCCCTGCAAGGCGATGTCATTTGAATTTATCGGAACATTGTGGCCTGGCGATGTGATTGAAATAGAGTGCAGGATCGGTGAGATCAGAACGCGGTCGTACGATATACATTTATTCGCACGCCGCCCTGGAGGCGAATCAGTTTTCAAAGCCGTTTTCTCTCCTATTTGCGTTCAACAACATGAACGTATCAGCACGCCTATCCCTGAGTCTCTGCGTCAGGTATTAATACAGCATTCTGCGCGGAAAAAAAGTCAATGCGGTGAATCAGAAAAAATAAGCGTTGTGGGGATGAATAATGAACAATAGGGACAATCAAGAGATGCGGCCGGAGTCGAACAGCGTCTATATCTTCGTTATTCTTGGCGCTGCATTGGGAATGTTTGCGGGCTATGCTCCCCTGTTCAATGGATCGGCCGGCGTCTTTATGCAGCCTGTGGCGACCGAGTTCAGTTGGGGGCGTTCTGATGTTGCGCTGTCATTTTCTGCATCAATGTTCGGCTTGGCGTTGGCCAGCCCGCTTGTGGGCAGACTGATGGACCGCTACGGAATACGCCGCGTTATCCTGTTGAGTTCAATCGTATTTGGCATTGCCGTCGCCTGCATGTCCTTGCAATCGGGAAGTAAAACGTCCTGGGTCTTATTGTCTGTAATCATTGGCGTCAGCGGCGCGGCGACGTCCGTCCTTGGCTATCTGAGTGTCATGCCGCAATGGTTTGACAGGCGGCTTGGCTTAGCCCTGGGATTGGCCATGTGCGGTCTCGGGGTGGGGGCGATTGTATTGCCTGCGGCGGCTCAATCGCTCGTGGTGCACTTTGGGTGGCGATCAGCTTATGTTGCGCTCGGATTGGGCTCCATCTTTCTGTCAATACTCGCTTGCGGTTTACTGCGCGAACGTCATACGGGGCCGCTTGCCAAGGCTCACCGTGGTGCCTCGTGTTTCAATCCAGAAAAATCGGTTGGGGACGCTTTTCGGTCTTACAGGCTATGGGCGATTTGGCTTGCGTTTGTGCTGGCTTCGGCTGCGACGTTATCGATCAATCCGCACTTGCCGGCGATGATGGCTGATAAGGGCTTCTCGGCGGGTGATGCAGCGCGCAGCGCGTCCATGGTCGGGCTTGGTCTGCTGACTGGGCGGCTGCTGACGGGTTTGTTAATCGATCATTTCCATGCTCCATTAATCGCCGCTGTCTTTTTTATAACAGGGGCAGGTGGTTTACTATTATTGCACGGTGCAGAAGACTTTCGTACGTTGATGTTTGCTGCAGTTCTGATCGGACTGACAATCGGGGCGGAGGGAGACTTGATTTCCTATCTGATACGCGCCTATTTTGGCCTGACTTCGTTCGGCATGCTCTTCGGTGTGGGCTTTTCAGGCTATGGGATTGGGGCAGTCATTGGTCCGATCGCAATTGGCCGGTATTACGACGCAACGCATAACTACGATGTTGCTCTTTTGGTCATGGCAGGCATGTTAGTGTGTTCAGCCCTCCTGCTCCTGTCTTTGGGGCGCTATCGACGCAGAAAGAACGAACAATTCAACGCGGGCGTATTGGCGAACCAAAACTGACGACTTGTGTTTCTTCTTTGCGGCCAGTTATTTGCCAGCCAGACAATAATTCTTTAACATACAGGCGTCCCCTGTCATTATAGAATCCATTCATGTCTGCAGCAGATAAGTCCAGTACAAAAAAAGCCGTTGTGCCGCGCAAGCCAGGCCGGCCGCCACGAGTGCATTCGCCCATCAATGGCGAAGCAAATCTGAGTAGAACGACCATCCTTTCTCGTGCGATCGATCTTGCTCGACAGACGCCGCTGGACCAAATATCCATGGTTCAGTTAGCCAAGGATTTTGGAGTCGCCCCTGGCCTCATCCATTACTATTTGGGTGGCCGGGACAATTTGATCTCTGGCGTATTGAATAATTATTATCGGGAACGATTAGCTCGCATGCCCGCGTTGACAGGGAAGTGGCGCACTGACGTAGAGGCCATTGCACATATCAGCCTGGCTGTTGCAGTGGAAAACCCAGGCGTCAGCACATATGTGGCGTCCCATAACCGGTTCCGGCTGTTTCAGGACGTAGAGCCTGGCGAGACTGATTTTGGGGCCGCGTTCTTCAATCACACCACAACAGCATTTATGCAGGGTGATTTTACGCCCGAGCAAGTGGCATTAGCTTATCATCTGCTTGCTCAATTTCTTGTGGCAAGCAGTCGTGCGGAGGCCGCCCGACAGTTGCCGGCCTATCACCGGGATTTCATTCTGGGCAGACTAAATAGCATGCCCGCCGATGAATATCCGGGCGCCCATTACGTGAGCGACGCCTTTGCGAGCCTGAGTACTGAGCAGGCCTTCTCTGCCGGTTTAAAAATCCTTCTTGACGGCGTACAGCAATGGCTGCCTCAACCCAAAAGGCGACGAAATAGCGTCTAAAAAGCCGACATAGAAACGGTGAATGGACCGACAAGCTTAAAGACATGAAAAGAAAAGTGTCGTTTTGATGCGTTTATAAGACGCATTTAACTGTTGTAGTGCAAACCCTTATTTAACATACTATCAATTAAATTTACTATTTAATTGATTGAGTATCAATAATTTGTCGCGACCGTAAATTCTAGCGTTGGGACATGCCACATAAATAAGGGAATACTATGACGGTCAAAGCGATGATAAGACAAACATGCGCAATCCTGTTGCTCACAACCACGGTCGCAGCAGCGCACGCACAAACCTTCCCGGGAAAACTGGTTCGTTTTATCGCGCCGACGGCGCCTGGAAGTGCTCCGGATATTATTACCCGCCTGATTGCTGATCGTTTGAGCAAGCGGTGGGACCACCAGGTTATTGTTGAGAACAGACCGGGTGGAAACGGCATTATCGGTATGAATTACCTGACCCGTGCCAAGCCGGATGGCTACACCATCGGGATGTTCCATGCCGCCGCTGCGGTTACCACGCCGTTTCTGTATGAAGCGGCAAAATTTGATATTGAACGGGATACTGATATCGTCGCGACCCTGGGATATACGCCTATGATATTAGTGACGACGCCAGAGTCCAGATTCAAATCTATTGCAGATGTTCTGAATTCAAGGCCCGGGGAGGATTCCGATTTAGTCATTGGTAGCCCCACGCGAGGTTCCATACCAAGTCTGACGGTTTATTTGATGGGTCAACTGAGCCAGCATGAATTCCGGCAAGTAAGTTTTAGTGGTACGTCCCAGGCTTTGCAAACATTAATAAAAGGGGATATTCCTGCCTATATTGACGGCGTGGCACCGCTGGTGCCACTCATCCGAGCAGGAAAACTGGTTCCTCTGGCGATCTCTGCTTATAAACGCTTGCCTGGATTCGAAAAAATTCCCTTGGCGAAAGATTCTGTGCCGGGATTGACTGCCACCGGCTGGTTTGCCCTCTTTGCACCCAAGGGCACCCCGGAATCTGTGCTGGATACGGTACATGGTGCCGTTAATGATATCTTGCAGGATCCGGATTTTCAGGCGAGGTTAGCAGAGCTCGGTACATTTCCAATGATAGAAAGTAGGGCGGATGCGAGCCGGTTTGTGAGCGAAGAAAAAATTCGGTGGAAAAAAGTGATTCAGGATGCGGGGATAAAGGCTGAGTAACGCCGGGACTTTCGAAGCAACCGCAGAACTCTTCTTATGGTTATTCTACGGAGGGAAAAAACGATGAGCGATTTGGGCGGCGGGACCGCCCATTTTTATCTGATTTGAATATCAAATGCCTGCTTGCTGCCGTAACCATTCCTGCATATGCCGTCCCGCGATCACCTGTCCTGACTCCTCTTCGTTCGTCAGCGCCATCCCGTGATGGTTGCCTCGTACCTTTATCCGACTTTTATCTGTACTGCCGATTCCGTCGTAAATTGCATCCATGTCACTCGGGAATGCGGCCTGATCCCCGGTGTACTCAAACATCAGTGTGGGGACAGTGAGTTCTGCACCAAATTGCTCGAAACTGGCCTGTGAACTGATACCGGACCAGGTTGACAGCCATGATTCAGGCGTGACCAGCCGTGCGAAAGCGATACTACCCATGTTGGACACAAACGGATCCGCACCCCATAGCGATCCGATAGCGCGGTCGGATGGATCCAGCTTCAGATCCCAGCTACGCAGGTCCGCATCAGTCCGCCAGACAGTGAGAATCGGTGTGTAGGCAGCCGTGCGACGTATTTCTGCTGTGGCGAAACTGCCGTGCTTTTTAAGTTCCTGGCGTGCCTCGACGCGCTCGTTTATCAGCTTCCTGGCATCGTTGTCCAGTCGCATGACACGTTCTGTCTGAGCCTGCCGGTAGCGCTGAACAAACTCGGGGCTATAAGTAGAGGATTCTGGGGGCATTAAAAAGCCGTTGTCCGCGCTGAACGGGTCCAGGGTGGATTCCAGGGAGAAAGGATCACTTTCGTCAGTTACGGAAGGATCGATGCCGTTCATTAGCAGTTTGCCCTGTCCTGGATGCGGAGAGACAAGAATCAACGCATCCGGCGCGGGCATGTCCGCCTCTGCAAGTTTTACGGGACGGCCTGCGGGAGTATTTGTGAGCCGTCTTTCCGGGTTTCTCAGCGCCTGCTGAGTATAAAAACCGTACAAACCAGCGCCACCCGAGGTTCCTTGCAATGTCACGTGCTCAAAGCCCAGTTTGCGCAACCACGCGACGCTTGCCGCGACATCCAACAGTGCCACTTCGTGTTCCAGACGCAAATCGTTGCCAATCGAGCGAGGCGCCTGAACCCAGCAGGCGGCACCAGCATCCAGCACATCGGGCACCATATAGGGCGTTCCCGAAAATTCACGAGGGTGCATCAGGCAAACAACGGATTTTTCTTTACCAGTCTGGCTGTATAGAAAGCCCAGCGTACGTTGGCCATCGGCGGTTCGCAATGGATAGGGTTTGAGTGAATAGGGCCGATCCATCCGCTTGGGATTCCAGCCTGTGCCACGCAGACCGGCGGTAATGGGTGCTTGCTTGTTTGGGTTCAAAGTCTCTCTCGCTCATATTAATTGACAATGCATTAATTAATTCTAAGTTAAAATTGATAGGGCGTCAATTATTGACGACGAGAACGATGGGACGAGAGTGTATCCAATTGAATAGGCACATATCAGGGCTGCCAATAGTATTTGATCCAAATCCGTAGGCATTCTTTCGTTAGTAATGTAATGGGCGACATGCAGGTTTGAGGGAAGGCAAAGGCTGTGGGAAGACTGATACCAATTTGCTCAGCCGCGGGTGAAAAAGCGGTTAAGATAGCTCCATTACCGACGTCAAAAAAAGGCTGAATATCATGGATCTCGAGCAATTCATCAATCGTCTTCACCCCGACATTAATCAGAAGTGGCCGCTACAGGATCCCTCGGTCCTGCAACTGTATTCCCTGCCTACGCCCAATGGCGTCAAAGTTTCCATCGCTCTGGAGGAAATCGGCCTGCCTTATGAACCTCATCGCGTGTCGTTCGATACGAACGATCAGAACTCCGCCGCTTTTCTGGCGATGAATCCGAATAACAAGATCCCGGCAATGATTGATCCCGATGGGCCCGAGGGACAGCCGATCGTCTTGTTCGAATCCGGCGCTATCCTGGTGTACCTGGCTGGCAAGACAGGCAAATTGATGCCGCAGAGCGTCGCAGCACGCTATGAAACCCTGCAATGGGTGATGTTTCAGATGGGAGGGATTGGACCCATGTTCGGTCAGCTCGGCTTTTTCCACAAATTCGCGGGCAAGGACTATGAAGACAAGCGTCCACGTGACCGCTATGTTGCCGAATCAAAAAGATTGCTGGGTGTATTGAATAAGCACCTGACAAACCGCGACTGGATAATGGGCCAGGAATATAGTATTGCGGATATTGCCATTTTCCCATGGGTGCGAAACCTGATCGGCTTTTATGAGGCGCGAGACCTTGTTGGTTTCGACGATTTTCCTGAAGTGCAACGGGTGCTGGATACTTTTGTTGCACGTCCTGCCGTCAAAAGGGGCCTGCAGATTCCGTCGGCTTCCTAGTTTGAAACGGCATGACAGTGCCGAAAGCGTAAAGGGCTATTTATTCATAATGCTGCCTTCCAGCACCATTACCTCGTCTTCATAAGGTAATCGCAAAGTCGCATCCACCACGTTTTCAATCGTTGAAGGAACAGCGCGGACGCCGGCATTATCGCAAGCTAGGCGCAATGCTTCCAAAGATTGATGTAATCTCCGTGTCGCCGGATCGTTTACGTCGCAATAGTCATAATGATTGTGCGTGATGAAGCAAATAGACGGTATTGGAGGGTCCCTTTCGATAAGCTGGCCGACAAGGTTTTTTGCGATGGTCGGATAGTCTATCCCGTATTGTCCTTCCCAGTCGATATCGGGCCGCAGATCGGGATGTAGACGTCGTCCGAGCCTGCCTTCGAGTAATATAGAAAAATCCGTAGAAACCGGTACGTTGACGAAGTCGAGCGGACCAATAACTTGCCTGAATACCGGGCTGGTTCGGTGAGGATCCGGCTGGGCTCCGCTCCAGATCGCACGCATTTCCGGCATCATGCGACCGGGAACAGAGCATGAGCCACCTTTGAAGCCAAGCTCTGCAAGCACCTTGAATATTGAGTCGTTGGCAGAAAACGTACCCGGTCTGAATAGCGTTGGCCTTTCGCCTAAAGCGTTTTCCCACAAGAGCGACGATTCCAACAGGAGATCACGTTGCTCCACCTCTGACAGATCGCCATAATGTCCCATGAATTTCTGGCTGTCATGGCGCCACATCGAGTACTTCCACGGGTGCATATGCAGACCCAGACAAGAACCAGCACTGCGCAAATTCTTAAACATATCGGCTTGGGCAACGGCAGCCTCAGGGTGGATGAAGTATGTAACCGGAAATCCGTATTTCCCAGCAATATAGGCGTAACCTTCGCAGGCGCGTCGACCCAATTCCCAATCATGGGGGCCCGTGGCGGTGGGATGCGTCGTTTGCGTGGTGGGTTCGCAGTCCATCGTGACTACAATGTTAATTTCTTTCATAAAATATTCTACTCTGTTGAACAATGGGGCTTGATCTTCAAACCCGATGAAAAAATCGCGAACGCGCGCTTCCCGATTCCTGGAAGCGGTCGGGAAGAAATGGCTGGGGGCTGATGTCGGGATGTCGACCACAGATCAAATCTGCGATGATCTCTCCCGTGGCGGCTGCCGCAGTGAGTCCCACGTGCCCGTGACCAAACGTGTAGTAGGCGTTTTGAGCTTTACGTGAAGGTCCGATAACGGGCTTGCTGTCTGGTAAAGAAGGTCGGAAACCCATCCACTGGCTGGTCACTTCTGTCTCGAGTTCGGGCAGCATAGCTTTACCCTTTTTGAGTAAAACATCAGCGCGGCCAAAATTAGGTGCAAGGTTCAGTCCTCCCAATTCGACTGAGCCGGCAAACCGTATGCCATCTTCCATCGGCGTAGCAAAAAATTTTCCCTCTGCCGACATTATCGGTCTGCTGAGAGTCTGCTGCGATGTCTTCACCATGGTATGATAGCCTCGCTCTGTTTCGAGAGGGATGTCATTGCCAAGCTCTCGGGCTAGGCGCTTAGAAAACGCACCTGCTGCGATGACAACATGATCTGCGCTGATCTTCCCGCTATCGGTTACGACTGCGTCTACCTTACCTTCCTTATAAAGGAAGCCCTGAGCCGACGCTTTGACGAAACGAGTCCCGTAATCCCTAAGTCGCATCTCAAGTGCCTGGGACAGGCGTAAAGGGTTAGGACATTGCGCCTGCTCAGGCAGATACGCCATATGAGAAAATTTTTGCGCTAGCTTGGGCTCTAGTTCTCTAATGGCCTGTCCCTCTAAAATTTCTATCTGTACACCATGTTCTGCCCTAAGCCTCCATCCAAGTTGATCACCTTTGAACGCAGCTGGCGATTCATAAGCGACTGCCCAGCCGTTTTGCTGAATCAGATCTGGCACGCCAGCCCAGCTGGCTAAAGGGCGCCAGTATTTTAACGTCGGTGCAAGAAGCGTATGAAGGTCGTCTACGATGTGTAGCACGCGCTTCGCAGTGCTGTAGCGCAGTAATTTCAAAATCCACGGAGAAACCTGGCAAGCGTATCTGGGCGGTATGGAAAGGGGCCCGTCGGGATCGAGCAACCAACCTGGTACTTTGCGCCAGATGCCTGGCATACCGACAGGTATGATGGATGCGAGGCTAAAGCACCCTGCGTTTCCATACGAGCATCCGCGCCCGGGTTCTGAAGGATCAATGATAGTCACTGAAAGGTCACGCCGAACGAGTGCCGCAGCGGCAGACAAGCCAACTATGCCAGCCCCGACGACGATAATATTTGATTTCTCTGTCATGCTTATTTCGAGTTAATAGTCGTCCCGGAAGCTTTGATAATTTTGCCCCATTTGGCATAGTCGTCTTTTAAGAGTAGGGAAAATTCAGTTGGCGTACTACCAACCACTTCCAGTCCCAGTGCCACCATTTTTTCTTTTACGTTGGGTAAATTCAAAATCTCGTTGGACTCTTTTTGCAGGCGCTGAATAATATAATCCGGTGTCCCCGCTGGAGCTAGCAGGCCAAAATACTGGATGGCATTAAAACCAGGTACACCGGCTTCGTCAATAGTGGGTAAATCAGGCACCAGTTTTGTACGCTGCGCATCCGCGACAGCGATCGCCTTCAATTGCCCTCTCTTTACATAAGGCAGATATGCAACACCGGTGCCAAACGCAAGTGAAATTCGTCCTCCTACGAGATCAGCCAGCATTTCCGTATCGCCTTTATATGGGACATGCAGCATGTCTACACGTGCTGCCAATTTAAAGTACTCTCCAACCAAATGCGAAATAGAACCGACACCGCCGGAGGCGAATGTCATTTCTCCGGGACGCTTTTTCATTTCGGCGATCAACTCTTGCACTGTGTTGGCGGGTACCGAAGGATGTAATGCCAGTAGGATTGTGGCTTTGCCGAGCAAGGTGATAGGATCAAAATCCGTTGTCGGATCATATGACAGATTTTTATACAGATTTGGTGAAACCCCCATCGTACTGCTTGTGGCTACGACAATAGTGTTGCCATCTGGTGCCGCTCTGGCCCCCATCGCAGTTCCAATTGTGCCACCTGCCCCGGGCCGATTGTCAACGATTACTGGCTGGCCAAGTCGTTTTGAAAGGTTTTCCGCGACGATTCGGGTAACAGTATCGGTTGAGCCTCCTGCCGTGAACGGAACGATAATGGTTATCGGCTTGTTGGGCCATGCTAATGCTTGGCGCATGCCAAGGAGCATAAAGAGAATGGCTGATATCATCAACAATGCCTGGAGAAAATATTTTCCGATTTTCATTCCGCTCTCCTTACCAGACTTTCTCAAGTACTCTTATCCAATTGGCACCCAGGATTTTTTGTATCGTTATCTTGCTGTAGCCACGTGCGAGCATTCCCGTTACTATATTGACGAGGTCGGCTTTCGATTTAAAGTTTTGTACTCCCAAGGCCCCGTGCGTTGCGCCCTTCGTTACTTCCGGGTAGTACCAAGGTGTTGCCCAGTTGACGCGCGTTTTGCCGTCGAACATATCAGTGGCCAAACCTACGTGATCTTCCCCAATCAATTCAATTGCGTAATCGAAATGATCCAGTAAATCATCGAGAGTAGGGGCACGGTCAAAACACACCAAGGGTGCGAAAGCGGTAATCCCAATTACTCCACCCTTGAGTGCGACGGCTCTCATCTGCTCGTCAGTAACACATCGGGGATTATCCGTAATACTGCGGATCGCCGTATGCGAAACGACGATAGGATCAGCAGAATATGTGGCGGCATCAATAGTGGTTTGAATGCCAACATGAGAGCAGTCTATTAACATGCCTATGCGATTGCATTCACGTACTATCTGTATACCGAAGTGGGCAAGACCCCGGTTCTCAGGTTCCAGGCAGCCATCTCCCAGAAAGTTTCTTTCCATATATGTGAGTTGAAATATCCTTAGTCCCAGTTTATGTAGCAAACGTAGCCTCGTGCGATCCTGACCAATACAACTGGGACTCTGTAAACCCAGAATGACACCGAACTTACCCTCTTTTTTCGCTTGCCGAAGATCCTCTACTGTTTCGACATGCTTGGCTTGGGGCGTCATTTCGAAATAAAGCAGGTTTTCGTAGAGAGCCTGCAACGTCTCTTCCCAACCGGGCGTATAAGAGGGCTCGGAAACGATCGTTGAATTCATTGCGGTCCAGCCGTACTCCAATAAGTTTTCCTCGTATGTTCCGTTTGACACTTTTGGAGTGGGGCGTACGACAGCACCTCCCAGCCCGTCTATTACGACCGAATTGCGGATAATCTCCCATGCGTCTTCTTGTTTTGGCATTTTATTTCCTCCTTTGCTTTTACTATAAGTCGATTGTCGACAGTCGTCAATAGGCAAGATTGTTTATCAGTTACAATGCCATGGGTTGGAGGCCAACCACGGATTCTCCTTTATGAACAAATAGCATTTGGAAGATGGAAGTTATGGACAAAAAGGAATCGGCTAGCTCCGCTCGGATCGGAGAGATGGCGCTTTCATTGCCGGCACTGGTAGCTGATGCCATATTGCAGGACATACTCAAAGGCGAATTGGCGCCGGGCTCACGGCTTCCGGAAACGTTACTGGCGCAGCAGCATGCTGTCAGCCGTTCAACGGTGCGGGAGGCCTTAGCCCAACTGGAACGGCAGCATGTGATCGAGCGTTTTCCCCGTTATGGTGCCCGGGTGGCGCAGGTAGATTTGAGTGAAACAGAGGAATTGTTCGAAATTCGGTCGTCGCTATTGAGTCTGGCCGCTGCGCGGGCATGTCGTTTGGCTGACAGCGGAGGGCTGGAGATATTGCAGAGTATGGCGGAAAAGCTTCAGGTATTGGCAAAGGATGACGCAACGCTGGCAACAGACTATTCACATGGTGTGTACGAGTTGCAGGATCATCTCATTAAGCTAAGTGGAAGCCGGTGGCTCAAGACGCTATACGACCAAATTGCAGAACAAACTATCTGGCGTGCTATGGTTCGCTACCGGGGAATCGGCTTTGCGGAGCCAGAACGTCGACGTGAGTCCGCATCTCATTGGCGCGATGTTACTGGCGCTGTTGTACGGGGCGATATAGGAGCTACGCAAATAGCGACAAAGGTCTTAATGGATGCTTCGTTAGCCTACATCCGCACTCAATTTAGCAAAAAGGATAAAGTCTGAAAGACAGGTGATGAAAATGGCTACAGAGAGAGGGCATTTTGGTTTACGGTAACAGCCTGTGGCAGGACAAATAGGTCGGCACAGTTCACAATCGACCCATCAACCACCGAGAAAAACGACGTTGCATCTGCTTCTAAAATTGCTGTCCAACAGACCTTGGGAAGGTCTGTTGGAACAACATAAAAGTGTTTGCCTATTTTTCAGAATATCGAATTGACGGCCAGGATATTTGGCGTGGTTAAGATATCGTTCGATACGAACGGTAAGATGTCTGGGGCTTTTCCAGCCATGAATCCGAACAACAAAATCCCGGCAATGGTTGATCCCGATGGATCTGAGGAAAAACCTTAGCCGCTATGCGGGTTCGTCAACAACCCGGCGCACCGCCGCATCCCGGAAACGGATATTGTGCGGTATGGCGCAAATAATTAATATTGCAGTGACGACGCAGGCTAGCGCAATCACATATAAGCCCATCGACGCGCTGCCCGTCACATCCTTGACCTTGCCGACCATGTAAGGTGCGATAATACCGCCGATTTGACCGATTGAATTAATCAGGGCCAGACTTCCGGCCGCAGCGACTCCACTCAGGATGCGGACGGGGAATACCCAGAATATGCCGAACGACGCAATGATGCCTGTCGCGGCAATACTCAGGCCCAGCACCAGCATCACCGTGTTGTCCCAATAAATCGCACACAACACATAGCCGACGGCGCCGGCCAGCGCACAGCCCGCCAGGTGCCAGCGGCGATCGCCGGTATGGTCGGAGCTTTTGCCGATCAGGATCGTTCCGATAATCGCAGCGATGTAGGGCAGTGTTGTAATCAGACCGATGATTAGCGGATCTGCCGTACCTGCCGTTTTGATAAGCTGAGGCATCCAGAAAAGCATGCCGTAAATGCCCATGCAAAGGCCGAGATAGATCAGCGAGAATAGATAAATGACCGGCCGTTTCAATGCCTCGCTAAAAGAATGCGTGTTGTCGATCTTGGGATCACTGTCAATCTCGCTCGCTAGCAAAGTTTTTTCCCTGGGGGACAGCCATTTGACGTCTTCAATGCGATCATTGAAGGCAAATAGCACCACGAAGCCCAGAATGCAAGAAGGAATTCCTTCTATCAGGAACAGCCATTGCCATCCGGGCATGCCTTGGACGCCATCTAACAGCTTCAGGATAGCACCGGAAATCGGACCACCTATGATGCCGCACAACGCAATGGAACCGAAAAACATATTGTTCATGCGCCCGCGGTAACTGGCGGGAAACCATTGCGTAAAAAAATAGAGCACGCCTGGAACGAAACCTGCCTCAAGCACCCCGAGCAGAAAGCGCAGCGCATAGAATGAGGTCTCACTCTGGACAAACATCATGGCAGCCGAGGCAAGGCCCCAGGTAATCATGATTCTTGCGATCCATCGGCGCGCGCCGACGCGTGCCAGGATAATGTTGCTGGGAATTTCAAAAAGCAGGTAGCCTATGAAAAAGATACTGGCGCCAAGTCCGTATGCAGCTTCGCTCAGGCCCAACTCCGATTGCATTTGCAATTTCGCAAAGCTGATATTGACGCGGTCCAGATAGGCCATGATAAAACAGGCAATGATCAGCGGTATAATCCGCCACGCAACTTTGCGCAATACATCTGCCCTTTCTTTTTCCTGTGGGTCAAACGGCGCATCTACTCTCGTATTTACCATCTTTGTCTCCTGATTCTAATAGTATTTTTCTCCGGCCACGTAGTGTGACCAACGTGAAATCGGTTCGCTTCTTTATTTCTTTATATTACCCTCGCCCCACAAACGGCATTTTGGTAGCCATGACCGTCATAAACTGAACATTGGCCTCAAGTGGGAGGCTGGCCATATGGACAATGGCATTTGCCGCATGCACGACATCCATAGTCGGCTCCGGAACGCGCTCGCCACCTGCCTGTAGCACACCCGTCTGCATGCCTGACACCATATCGGTGTGTGCGTTGCCGAAATCTACCTGACAGACCGCGATATCGTATTTCCGGCCATCGAGTGCGCAGGCTTTCGTTAAACCGCTAACTGCGTGTTTGCTGGCGGTATAGTCGGCTGAATGCAATCTGGGCACATGCGCCGACAATGAGCCATTATTGATAATGCGGCCGCCTCGTGGCGTTTGCGTACTCATTTGCCGAAATGCCGCCTGGGTGCAAAGAAACGTGCCTGTGAGATTCACATCAAGCATCTGTTTCCAACGTTCGTATGCCAGTTCTTCGACAGATTTTCCGGCAACGCCGAGACCGGCATTGTTAAATAGCATGTCGAGCCGGCCAAACGCACGCTGAGTAGAAGCAAATAGCTGGTCGACTGAAGATGGCTGGGAGACGTCCGTCTGCACGGCAATAGTCCGTGTTCCGCGATCCGAAAAAAAATCATCACATTTGTCGATTGTCGTTTTGAGCGTTTCCAAATGGCGCCCTGCGAGGGCAACGCGCCATCCATCGGCCAACAATGCGCATACAGTTGCTCTGCCTATGCCACTTCCCGCTCCGGTGACAATAGCGACCCGATTATGGGGAATGTCATTCAAGTCTGGTTTGTCTCCCATGTTTCCAGCTCCTTATTTTGTCCGTCGATAATTAACTATTATTTAATATGTGGTGGATATTCTGCGCTCCCGCTTCCTAATGTCTAAGACGCAGCATGGAGCATTTCCATATAGTCTTCCCTGGTGGCTGTCCGAGGGCTGGTTTTGTGGCTGTGGTCATTAAGTGCGCCATCGATAATGTCGGGAAATAGCGCTTGAGTAACCCCAAGTTGTGTCAATGTCGTGGGCAATCCAAGCCGTCTGGTCATCTCCAGAACCTCATTGGCAACTGATCCGCCGTCTGCAAGCCCCATTGCTGCGGCGATTCGGTCCAGCTTTTTTTCCTGCACCATTGTCGTCGCAGGGGCATTGAATTTAATTACCGGGGGCAGAAAGATAGCGTTAAGTGTCCCGTGATGGAGCTGCGGATTGATGCCACCAAGAGAATGGCTAAGACTATGCACACAACCCAGTCCCTTTTGAAACGCCAGCGCGCCTTGCATGCTTGCACTCATCATGTTCAATCGCGCCTCCCGATCTGAAGGATGGCTGGTTGCTCGTTCGATATGGCGCCAGGCTCTGTTTAATCCGTCCAAGGCAATGCCGTCAGCAGGGGGATTAAATAGCGGAGACATAAACGTCTCAAGGCAATGCGCGATGGCGTCCATGCCTGTGGCAGCAGTCAGCTGTGCAGGCAACTTCATTGTCAGCTCCGGATCGCAAATTGCCGTTTTCGGAACGATAAAAGGCGAAATGATACCCACTTTTCTGCCATCGTCCAGAATCAAGATAGCGCCTCTTCCCACTTCGCTGCCCGTGCCGGCCGTCGTCGGGATGGCAATTACAGGTGCTGCGGCCGACGTGATTTTGCTCAGTCCGCCTTCAATAACAGCGAAGGTCTTAAGTGACCCTTCGTGCGTTGCGCACACGGCAACACCCTTGGCAAGATCGATTGAGGATCCGCCTCCCAAGGCTATGATTCCGTCGCACTCATTCTCGATAAAAATCGCAACTGCCTTGCGCACCGCCTTTTCATTCGGATTGGGCGGGGTTTCATCGAAAACGGGTATTTTGTCCGCTTGCTTCAGATGGAGCATCGTGGGCTCCAGCAGGCCGGCAGATCGGATGCCCTGATCTGTGACGACCATCGGACGTTTGATGCCTACGCGATCGCATTCCTCTTGTAATAAACGCACGGCGCCGAAGTCGAACTGGATATGAGTGAGATATTGTATGAGTGCCATCTGAATTAATGAAAAGTTATAATAAAAATCAATATGGACATATGTATCGCCTTGGCATGTCCTCGTTTGTTCTTTGTTTTATTTTGGCTTTTCAAGCATTGTATGTGTCCTATTGCCATGCGATGTATTGAAAACTACTCATGCAGATATAACTGATGGTTAATCCATGACGCCCACTTTATCCTCCATTGCATCTAGATTGCATGTCAGGCATCTCCGTTTGCTGATCGCCATCTCCGAACATGGTTCCCTGTTAGGGGCAGCAAATGAGGTGGCTATCAGCCAGCCAGGCGCGAGCAAAGCGCTTCAGGAAATAGAAACGACATTTGGGGCTGCGCTTTTCAATCGAACCAACCGGGGCCTGGAGGCCAACGATTTAGGCTTGTGTGTTTTGAAGTATGCGCGCATGATCTATACCGACCTTGGGCAGTTGCGAAATGAACTGGATGCAATCCAGAAAGGAGACGGCGGCAGGGTGGCGGTCGGATGCATCATGGGTGCAATTCCGTTGCTTACCGACACGGTTGCCGCCCTGATGCGGACGCATCCGGGCATGTCCGTGGAGATCGTTGAGGACACCAGCGAGGCACTTCTGAATTTGATAGATTCTGGCCGGCTTGACCTGGCGATATGCCGCACGTCGGTCAGTAAAACGCCGGAGCTTTATGAGAGTGAGCATTTGCAAGCGGAACAATTGAGCGTCATTGCCAACAGTGATAATCCATTCGCTCGTAGAGATCACTTGACGCTCGAAGTTCTGGCGCAATGTAAATGGATTGTGTACCGTGCGAATATGCCAATGCGACTCTTGCTTGAGCGGGAGTTCTATGACGCAGGGATTCGTTTTCCTACTAATTTGCTCGAAACAACCTCCCCATTTGCGACTTTAGCTTTACTGATGCGAAATCCGTCTTTTGTTGCTTTGGCATCGACAGATGTAGCTTCATTTTTCGCGAGCAACAACCTGGTTAGCATACTACCGTTTCAGTTTACGCTTGCCAGCGAGCCCTACGAACTGGCGTACCGTCGAGGCCCGCCGTTATCGATCGGCGCAAAGTTAATGAGAGATTGTCTAATGACTCGCCAATAGACAATCTCTGACCCGTAAATGGCATAAATAGTAGTTTAACCCTACTTCAAACATCACCCTCGCGAAGGGGCTCTATTGCTGAGTCCTCGTTCGTGCTGGCGTGGCCCGCTTATTTTTCTCGTGTCAGAACCCCTGCGTCTTCAGTCGCATTGAGTGGTCGTTCCAGAACATTTAATTTATCCTCATCCACCACCTGCAACAGATCGTTTTTATAAAGAGGCGAAAATTCATTATTTGAGTACTCCAAATGATTGGTATCTATATCGTAGCGGACATCACAATACCCGTTGCTCGTCTGGAGGTATTGTGATGACAGGCAGTTTCTTTCTTTTACGTTAAAAACAGAGCTGTCGCTGACATTACATAAGTGATGGCCGTGGCGAGGTATGAATTTTAATATGCTACAGTTGAAAATCTGATTTTGGCATGAGAACACAATATGGGCATCGAATACTTCAAGATTGATTTTTCCCAGCACCAACTTAATGATCTCTATGCAAGACTGGATAAGACTCGCTGGCCGATCCAACCGAAAGGAACCGGATGGGAACGCGGGACCGAGCTGAACACGCTTCAAAGGTTGCTCGAATACTAGTTAAACGAATTTGACTGGCGAAAACAGGAGGAAGCGTTAAACAGATTCTCGCATTATCGATGCAATATAGAAGGAACGAATATTCATTTTATTCGCGAGCCGGGCAAAGGCGACAATCCAATGCCGCTGATTCTTACTCACGGCTGGCCTGATTCCTTTGTTCGCTATCAGAAGGTTATTCCGGTGCTGGCTGACCCCGCCAGCTATGGGGGCGATCCCGATGACGCTTTTGACGTTATCGTTCCGTCTGTGCCGGGATTCGGCCTTTCGGGAAGCCCCGAGCAGCCGGGTATTAATAATTCCACTGTTGCCGGCATCTGGCACCGCCTGATGACGCAGGAACTGGGTTACGTGCACTTTGCCGCGGGCGGCGGAGACATTGGTTCGGGCGTCACCCGTTATCTCGCGGCTACGCATCCCGAAGCGCTGATCGGGATCCATCTGACGGATGTGGGCATTATTCGCAAGCTGCTGACACAAGCGAATGAGCAATTGCTTAGCGACGAAGAGCGGCGCTACCGCGATGCCGCACAAAATTGGCTGAACACCGAAGCGGCTTATATTTCGATGCAGGGAACAAAGCCCTGGACGCTGGCCTATGCGCTTAACGATTCGCCCGTCGGTCTGGCGGCGTGGATCATCGAAAAATTCATGTCCTGGAGTGACTGCAAGGGTGATCTTCTGGGATATTTTGACATTGATGAACTGTTGACGAACATTATGCTTTATTGGTTGACCGGAACGAGTGGATCTTCTGCAAATATCTATTACGATAATATGCATTCGCTGCTGCCTATCGGGGAGATCAGCGTGCCAACCGGAATCGCTCTTTTCTCCGCCGATGTTTTGCCGCCGCCAAAAGCCTGGGTAGAACGCAATTTTAATCTTGTCCACTGGACACAGATTTCAGGCGGCGGGCACTTTACGGCAATGGAGAAATCAGAACAATTTGTTGACGATATCCGTCGATTTTTTCGGCCGCTTCGGAGAAAAACTGGGTAAGGACTTCGCGGTAGCATTCGCCAGCCGTCCTTCAAACTGCAGTTAGAGATGCTTTCAAACCGATAGCAATGCAATTTGTCGCCGCAAGGCGTTTGAAGCCGATTCCAGCTTTTGCGGCTGCTCGGCCATTGACCCTACATTGCACCGCAACCAAGGCGTATCCCTGCGTTCGTGATAGAAAACAGCACCTGGCATCATGTAAAGCCCTTCGGCGATCATAGCGCGTGCCAGTGATATCGAGTTGCCGACACCTGGAAACCGCACCCACAGGTAAAGTGTTTCAGCGGGTCGGGTGAAAATTTCCGCGCCCAGTGCATCCAGGGTACGCAGGGCCAGTGCAGTTGATCTACGCGTCCGCTGCTGCAGTTGTGCAAGGTGCCGCGAGTAGCGATCTTCGGTGATGATCGCATCGACCGCCCGTTCGGCAAACTCGGTGCTGTTTACAGAAGTTATTGTCTTCACTTCGAGCAATTCCTGGACGAGACGCGGATGGCACACCATAAAGCCGATGCGCATGAGACTGGAGAGGGATTTAGTGAAGGTGCCAATGTGAATGGTATTCTGCAAACCGTCGAGAGCGGAGAGTCTGGGGGCATTATTGGGTTTGTAATCGCCTAGAGCATCCTGTTCCACAATCGTAATATTCATTTCTCGAGCGCATTCGAGCACCCCTGTTGCAACATCGCTACTGATATCACTACCTGTTGGGTTGTGAGCCAGAGATTGTGTGAAAAAGAAACGCGCGCCAGTCTGTCTGGCCAGATGGCGCAGTTGCTTCACATCGGGCCCGCTTGGAGTGCGTGGCACACCTACCGGGATGGCGCCTTGCAACTGGATTTTTTTGATCGTTAAAAAGTAGGTGGGCGAGTCAATCAGCACTTTTTCCCCGGGGCGAACATAGCGGCGAATGACAATATCCACGGCTTGTGATGCCCCCTGGGTGAGCAGGATCTGAGAGGCGTCGCATTCCAGATCGATGGCTGCCATGCGCAGGCTGATATGCCGCCGTAAAGAAGGATAGCCCATAGGGTCGCCGTAGCGAAACGCCGATCCAAGCCCCAGGCGGCTGATTTTCTGCATGTAGCGATCCAGACGACAGCTTTCCAGCCAGCGAGCTGGAGGCAGCCCGTCAGCCCATGAATAGCTCGAGGAAAAATCATCGGGCGCTTCCAGCCCATATTCGCGCAACGCCCGGCTGACAGCAGGGGCCCAGTGGTTACTATTTTCACGGGCAGTAGGCATGCCACGAACGAAATATCCCGCGCCGCGCCTGGGTTCCACTAAGTTATTGGCAATCAGTTTTTCGTATGCATAGATGACGGTGTTTTTGGAACATTGATACAGTCGCATGCACTCGCGCAGCGAAGGCAGTTTTTCTCCGGCGCGATAGTCTCCCTTCACGATCTGATTCTGAATTTTTTGCGCCAGCTTGTCGGTCAGCAAATCATGCATGTGTTGTCGCCCCCTATTTGCCGGTCAATCTAGCATAGTTCAACTGTAGGAAGCAACTGTACCTTTATGGCTGGTTCAACCTCTCCCTATAATCGGATCCATATCGTGCAACGCCGTTGCAGGCAATGCCGGATGTGATTCATCAATATGGAGAGACAAGCATGCCGTACCAGGATCATCTGCCTTTTACCGGCAGAATTGGAAAAACCTATCGTGATTCCGAAGCCAAATGGCCGGAGCCATTCAAGGCCGCCGAGGGAGCGCCTAATGTCGTGCTGATTGTGCTGGATGATGTCGGTTTTTCGGATATTGGCTGCTACGGCTCGGAAGTGAATACGCCCAATATGGACCGGCTGGCATCAGGTGGCGTGCGCTATAACAATTTCCACGTCACTGCCATGTGCTCGCCAACGCGTGCCTGCCTGATGACGGGGCGCAACGCCCACTCGGTGGGCGTAGGCATTATTTCGGAATGGTCCAATGGCTTTCCAGCCTACCAGGGTCGCATCACGCGCAAGGCAGCTACGCTGCCGGAAGTGCTGGGCGAGGCCGGGTATACCTCATATGCCACGGGCAAATGGCATCTGACCAACATCAAGGATTATGGCTCGGCCGGGCCGCATGGCGACTGGCCGCTGGGCCGGGGATTTGCCCGCTGGTATGGGTTTCATGGTGCCCTGGCAGACCAATGGCATCCCGAGCTTTACGAAGACAATCATCCCATTGTTAACCAGCCGGGAGAAAACTACCATCTGTCCGAGGATTTAATTGACCAGGCCATCGTACAGATTCGCGACCACGTCACTTCTGCACCCGATCGCCCGTTCTTTGAGTATCTGGCCTTTGGTGCATGTCATTGGCCGCATCATGTGCCGGACTCTTACATTGAAAAATATCGTGGCCGTTATGATGAGGGCTGGGATGTTATCCGCCAGGCGCGTTTTGCGCGCCAGAAGAAAATGGGACTGATCCCCGAATCCACACAACTGGCAGCGCGCAATGATGATGTGAAGGCGTGGGACGTCTTGTCCGATGTGGAAAAAAGGGCCGGCTGCCTGCTGCAGGAAATGTATGCAGCATTCCTGGAACACACTGACGAACAGATAGGGCGACTGATGACCTATCTGGAGACGATCGGCCAGCTGGACAACACGCTGTTTATCGTGGTGTCTGATAACGGTGCTAGTTCAGAGGGCGGCAGTATGGGCGCTTTCAATATGCGCAGCCACTTGACTTATTACAAAGGAAATTCGCAGGACATCGTGGATCGTGCCGGTCTGCTGGGAACCGAACATGCCTATAGCCACTATCCGACAGGCTGGGCGCAGGTGGGAAATACACCCTTAAAGTGGTACAAAAAAGATACGTATGGCGGTGGAGTGCGTGCCCCGTTGATTATGCACTGGCCTAACGGTATGCGCAGCCGCGGTGAGATTCGGGAACAGTTTCACCATGCCGTGGATGTCATGGCCACGGTTCTGGAATGTGCTGACGCGCAGACACCCAAAATGCATCAGGGATATGAGCAATTGCCGCTGGCGGGCGTGGGCATGCGCTACAGCTTTGATGCGCCTCAGGCGCCGGGTACGCGAGACAAGCAGTACTTCGAACTGATCGGCAATCGGGCGATTTGGCATAAGGGCTGGAAAGCAGTAGCCGCGCACAAGAAAGGCACGCCATTTGATTCCGATCCGTGGCAGTTGTTCAATCTTGAAGAAGATTTTTCAGAGTGTACGGATCTGGCGCAGAAACAGCCGGAACGCCTGACGCAACTGATCGAATTATGGTGGCAACAGGCTGAGACCTTCGGTGTGTTGCCGCTGGATGATCGCCAGCATGAGCGCGCAGAAGGCACTCTCAAGCATAATCCGGCGCGCCGTTTTGAGTTTCATCCAGGCATGGCGCGGATTGATCGCCTGATGATGCCTGATATCAGCGATCGCGGTTACGAAATTCAGGTTGAACTGAATAATCTTCAACCCGATACCAGAGGCGTGGTGTTTTCCTGGGGAAGTCGTTTCGCCGGTTTTGTGCTGTATGTCAGCGCGGGCCGTGTGTATTACGAATATCATTACACCGAAGCAAAAATCTATAAACTTGACGCTCCGCTGCCGGCCGATGCAGCCAATATCACGATTGTATTTGAACGAACCGGAAAGAACCAGGGGCGTATCAAGATGTCGGTCAATAATGAGCAAATGGCAATGACGGAGTTGCCACAAACGTGGTGGACCTACGGAACAACTGCTGGCCTGACATGCGGTGCTGCTGAAGTTCCCATATCCGATGCATATGTTCCACCTTTTCCCTTTACCGCAACCATTGCGCGCTTTACTGTGCTGCTGGACCATGCCGCGACTGACGAGAACGAAATGTATCGCGTCGCCATGGCAGATCAATAGCACGGATTGCGAGGAGACAAAAAAATGAAAATTGCAACATATTATTGTCGTGTTTTGCTTGCGTCCTGCGCGACGCTGGCTGCCATCATGGGTGCTCAAGCCTGTGCCACCGAGACGTGGAATCCGTCCGGTCCCGTAAATGTTATCGTTGGATTCACCGCAGGCGGACCCACAGACACGCTGGCGCGCAAACTGTCTGACCTGGTCTCCAAAGACATCCCCCGTCCGCTGATTGTGCATAACAAACCGGGCGCAGCCGGCTCCGTTGCCGTGTCTTACCTGGCGCGCCAGGCGCCGGATGGCCTGAACCTGGGTATGCTGTTGATAGGTGCCGTGGTGAATCAGCACATTCGCAAAGTCGATTATGACACTAACCAGATGACGCCCATCATCATGTTTGGCACTTTGCCGCAGGGGATTGTCGTCAAGGCCGATGCTCCCTGGAAAACAGCAAGAGAATTTTTCGATTACGCAAAAACACACCCAAATGGCATCCGGTTCTCCACCGCAGGGATTGGAACGGCGCAGCATTTTTCAATGGAGCGGCTGGGCAAGGCGTTAGGAGTGCAGTGGACGCATGTGCCCTACAAGAGCGGAACCGAGGCGGTGACGGCCGTCATGGCTGGAGAGGTAGAGGCTGCCGCCCAAACGGCCGAATGGTCGCCGCTGGTCAAAAGCGGCAAGCTACGACTGCTGACGACGTTCACAGAAAACAGAATGGACGATTTTCCGGATGTGCCGACGCTGCGTGAGCAGGGAGTGGATATCGTCGCACCCAGTCTGATGGGGGTGATCGGCCCCAAGGGCATGCGCCCGGATGTCGTCAAACGCTGGCATGACGCTTTTGCGCCGGCTATGAAGGATCAATCGTTCCTGACCATGTTGTCCAACCTCGGTATTGAGCCAGCACTTAAGAACTCGCAGGAGTTTGGTGAATACCTGAAGATGACCAATTCGTTTTACGGGCGCCTGGCCGAGCAGTTTGCACAGGCGAATAAATGAATGCAGGCCGGGGATTGAGAATGACGACAAATGGGGCAACGGGTGGTGATGATATAAGCCTTGCATAGTTGACAAATGAAATTTTTCAATTGTGATTCGCGTGTAAACCCTAATATCGAAACGTTTCGATTTTTCGTTAACATAAGACCGATATCAAAAACACAACGATTAAATGGAGACAAGCAATGAAAATTGGTATGAAAATCTGTGTCTCGGCAGGCAAGGGCTTCGCTGCCTCGTGCTCGGCGGCGCTATTGCTGATGTGCAGTCCGGCCTCTGCCGCCCCTGTCAAGGTCGGTGCTATCTTTCCCTTAAGTGGCAATTTCGCCACTTTCGGTACGCAGTGCTTCAAGGGTGTTGAACTGGCTGTGGAGCAAGCCAATGCCCAGGGCGGGATCAATGGCGATAAGGTCGAACTGGTCAAGGCAGATGCCGCAGACACCAGTCAGGCTGTGAGCGAGACACGGCGTTTGATTTCGCGCGAGAATGTGAAAGCGATTTTCGGCACTTATGCCTCGGGATTATCTTATGCAGCAACACCGGTAGCGGAACTGGCCGGAATTCCTTACTTTGAAGTGACGGCAACAGCCGATAACCTGACGCAGCGTAAGTTTCAGTACTTATTCCGTGCCAGCGCCCCTGCCAGTGCGTTCGGGATATCCTCCATGGAGGCGCTCGAAAAAATCGTGATGCCACATTACAAGCTGACGCCAGAAAACGCGCGCATTGCCATTGTTAACGAAGATAGTCTATACGGGGCCTCGGTCGCCAAAAAGCAACTGGAAATAGCAAAAAAGGCGGGCCTGAATGTTGTCGAAACCATTCCCTATTCAGCCAAAACTGTCGATCTGTCCTCTGCCGTACTGCGCCTGAAACAGTCCAAAGTCAATGTGGTTATGCACACGGGTTATCAGAACGACTCTATCCTGCTGCATCGCCAGATGGCTGAGGCCGGGTTCAAGCCTACTGCGCTAGTTGGCGGCGGTGGCGGGTATTCCCTGCATGAAACGCGGCGTGCCATCGGCGACAAGTTGGACGGTACGGTGACAACAGACTTCGCCCTGGTGGATATCAATCCCGAGGGTGCCAAAGGGTTAAAGGAATTTACCGAGGCTTACAAAGCCAAGTACAAACAGGAACCGACCGCTTATAGCGTGATTGCCTACGCAGGCGCCAAATCGTTTATCGAGGCGATGAAGAAGGCCAAGTCGTTTGACAAAGACGATATTCGCAGCGCAGTGATGGCCATGGACGAACCGCTGGGCAGCGAGGCCACCGGGTATGGAATGAAATACGCCGAAAACGGCCAGAATACCCGTTACCGCATGATCATCATGCAGTGGCAAAAAGGTGAACTCAAGGCCATCTATCCAGAGAGCCTGGCAGTCACCCAGCCGCAATTTAACGATTGAAAGTACGGCTGAACAGTGATTGGATATTTATAGCAATTAAATTTTTTTTCAAAACTGAAACGTTTCGATAAATCCAGTTCAAAACGGAGTTTTTGAGGCACGAGCCACAGAAATTCCGTCGCCAAAAGACGGGTGTATTTATGGATGTTTTTCTACAAGTAATCGTGAACGGATTAATGCTGGCGGGTGTGTATATCGGCATTTCCATCGGCCTGACTCTGATTTTCGGGGTGATCAAGATTGTCAACTTCGCGCATGGTGAATTTCTGATGATCGGGCTTTACGCGACGTATCTGCTCACTACATATAGCGGTTTATCGGTGGTGCAGGCGATTGTGCCAGTGATGCTTTTGCTGTTCGTGCTCGGCTACGCCATGCAGCGTGTGGTGATTCAGCCATTGCTGAACGCCCCGCATCATATGCAGATTTTTGCGACGGTGGGGGTATCCACATTTCTGATGAATCTGGCGCTACTTGTGTTCGGCGCGGATGTGCATCGCACCGAAGTGCCCAACGCCTTGCAGACTATTTCAGTCGGCGGGATCAATATCGTGATCAGCCAATTGATCACACTCGTGGTTGCCGTGAGTCTTGCCATTGTCCTGCACTTATTCCAGTCCCGAACCATGGTAGGCATGTCCATTCGTGCCGTGGCTCAGAACCGCAAATCGGCAGCGTTGATGGGTATCAATGTGAAGCGTGTATACGCGATTACATTCGGTCTGGGGTGCGCCTGTCTGGGTCTTGTCGCCACGCTGATTGCTTCGCAGTATCCGGTGTTTCCCACGGTCGGGACATACTTCGTGTTGTTTGCATTTGTGATTGTCGTGCTGGGCGGGTTAGGTAATGTCACGGGCGCGATTTATGCGTCCATTATTATCGCCATTGTGGACAGTCTGGCGGGATATTACATTTCGCTTGCCCTTAAGGAAGTGATCTGCTTCTGTATATTCATCCTCATCCTGATCTTCAAGCCCACAGGGTTGGTCGGTAAAGAAAGCGGAGCCTAGCATGTCGATTCAACACTCCATCAGCAGACGCTCGCTTGCGCTGATTATTGCAGCCGTCATATTAATGCTCGCGCCAGTTCTTGCCGGTTCGAATTATTTTCTGCATATCGCCGTGCTGGTTTGCGTGTTTGGCGGCCTGGCGACCGCGTGGAATATCGTGGGCGGGTATGCCGGACAGATATCTCTGGGGCACGCCGTGTTCTATGGTATTGGCAGCTATACGGCTGTCATTATGATGCTGCGTTTTGAACTGAGCCCCTGGTTTGGCATGCTGGTCGGCATGGTGATTTCAGGGATCGCGGCGGTGGTGGTCAGCTGGCCGACCTTTCGTCTAAAAGGGCCATTCTTCTCCCTGGTCACCATTGCGTTTCTGGAAGTGGTGCGCCTGCTGGCCATCCACGATCAGGACCTGATGGGCGGCTCGTCCGGCCTGACCATTCCACTGAACATTGGTTTTGAATGGATGGTATTTCGCGAGAAGGAATACTCTTACGCGCTGGCGTTGTTCTTTTTGCTGTTGACGCTGGGCGTGGCATGGCTCATTCGGCGGCACAAAATGGGTTTTTACCTGCTGGCCATTCGGGAACGCGAAGATGCGGCTCGTGCCATCGGAATCAACCTGGTCAGCACGCGGATCAGGGCTATGGTGATTTCTGCCATGCTCACCAGCATGATCGGTTCGTTCTACGCCATGTATCTGACGTTTATTGATCCGGACGCTACTTTTTCACTTGCCATATCCATCCAGATCGCCATGTTCGCGCTGATTGGCGGGCTGGGTACCGTTTTTGGACCGGTTATCGGCGCTTTGATTGTGTTGCCTGTCGCCGAGCTCATGCGTGGCTGGCTGAGCACGTATGCCAATGGTATCCACGGCGCCGTCTATGGATTAGTGCTGGTGATTGCCGTGTTGAAATTCCCGCGCGGTATCGTTGGTGGCCTGGCGACGCTGACCTGCAATGAAAAAGCGCGCATCCAGTCCTTGTTGGCGTCACATGCCAATAAAGGATTCTTGCAGGACACCCTGCCTGCTCAGGTCAGCGATGGCAAAGTCATCCTGGAAGCAGACGGTTTGGTCAAGCGTTTTGGTGGGTTGATCGCTACCAATCATGTCTCATTGCAATTGAAACAGGGTGAGATTCTGGGGTTGATTGGTCCGAACGGTGCGGGCAAGACGACGCTGTTCAATTTACTGTCGGGTTTTCTCAAGCCCAATAGCGGCGTGATTCGATTGATGAGCGAGGATGGGGAAGCCGTAAACGTCGTGTCGCCAACCCAATGCGCGCGACTGGGCGTCGGTCGCACCTTTCAGATCGCGCAGCCATTTGCGGGTCTGTCAGTTTTGGAAAATATCATGCTGGGTGCGTTCCTGCATACCAGTGACGTGCGTGCAGCTGAACAGATCGCGCTGGATGTAGCCCGGGTAACCGGGATGGAAAACCAATTGGACAAACCTGCCAGCGAACTGACCGTAGGCGGCATGAAACGGCTGGAGGTCGCGCGCACGCTGGCCACCCGCCCAAGGATATTGCTGCTTGACGAAGTGATGGCGGGCCTGAGTCCGACCGATATCGATCAGGCGATTGCACTGATTCGCCAGATCCGTGATGCCGGCGTGTCAGTGCTGATGATCGAGCACCAGATGCGAGCCACCATGGCATTGTGCGACCGTATTATTGTGATCGATGCGGGTGCCGTACTGATGGAGGGAACACCTGATGAAGTAGTGAATAACGAGAGGGTGATCGAGGCCTATTTGGGATCGGGGTACAAAAATGCTGCTTAATGTTCAAAACTTGAAAGTATCTTATGGTGCTGTGGAAGTGATCCGGGGCATCGATTTCTCGGTTAACAAAGGCGAGATTGTCACCATTCTCGGCGGCAATGGCGCAGGTAAGACAACCGTGCTCAAGGCGCTTTGCGGACTGATTCCGAGCACCGGCGGCGATATTACTTATTCTGATTCAAAAATTACCAACCAGGAAGCACATCGAATTGTTGAGCGTGGGATATCGATGATTCCGGAAGGACGTCAGCTATTTCCGTATCTGACTGTGCGCGACAACCTGATGCTGGGTGCCTATCGACGCGGAGCACGGGCTCAATTGTGTACTCGCTTCGACAGTGTGCTTGATATTTTTCCGAAGTTGGCTGATAGGCTGAACCAGCTGGCAGGTTCTCTGTCGGGTGGCGAGCAGCAGATGGTCGCGATCGGTCGCGGGCTGATGGCGCAACCTGAATTGTTGATATTTGACGAGCCTTCTTTGGGACTGTCGCCTTTATTGGTTGAGCAGATGTTCGGGGTGATCAAGCGGATTGCCCGCGAGGGGCTCACGATTATTGTGGTTGAACAGAATGTATTGGCCACACTTGAAATTGCGGACCGCGGCTATGTTCTGGAAAACGGCGCCATTGCGCTGAAGGGCACCTGCGAGGACCTCAAGAGCAATCCTCTGGTCAAGCAGGCTTATTTGGGGCACTGACGATGTGCAGTGCATTTTATTAGTGTATTTAAGTTGGATCTATGAATTACGAAAACAGGAAAATTCTCGTGACCGGTGGCGCAAGCGGCATTGGTCTGGCGTGTACTACGGCGTTTTTGGAGCAGGGCGGTCACGTTGTGATGGTCGACAGGGATGGCGAGCGAGGTGAAAAAACCCTGCGCATTCTGCGTGAAAAGCACCAGAACGTTCATTTTGTACAAGCTGATGTTGCTGACTTTGCACAATGCGCGGCTGCATACGACAAGGCTGTCAGTCTGGTGGGGGACATCGATACACTAATGAACAATGCTGGTATTTCACCCAAAAAAGACGGGCAAGGTGTGAGCGTGGATGCGATGGATGTTGCAGAGTGGGACCGCGTGGTAGCGGTCAACCTGAACGGCGCATTCTATTTTTCAAAACTGGTGACGCCGACCATGAAAAAGGCCAGATTCGGCCGCATCGTCTCGGTGTCGTCGGTCGCCGGCAAGGCCTACTTGGACGTGTGTGCCGTGCACTATAGCGCCACCAAGGCTGCCCTGATCGGTTTTACCCGTCATTTGGCCGGCGAGCTGGGGTCTTTTGGCATCACCGTCAATGCGATTGCCCCGGGCCGTATTGATACCGATATGGTCGCCATGGCCGGCGAGGCGGCCAACCAGCGCTTCGTCGACCAGACCCCAATGGGTCGGCTGGGCGAACCAAGCGAGGCAGCGGACCTTTGTCTGTATCTGGCCAGTCGCAAAGAAGCCAGCTTTATCACTGGCCAGGTCGTCGACGTGGCTGGTGGCTGGCTGATGACCTAGCTGTAGCCCCCCTTTTTTACTCAGGAGAACACATATGAACGCAATTGAAAGACCCAACCGTAATAACGGTAATCCCGAACCCCCCGCTTATGCCCTGCCGCAGGCACACGGCATTGCAGATGGTCTGGTTTTGCCCGGAATTATCAGTGAACTTGACGGGGACGAGCGCCTGTGGGTGCCCCAGTCCGACCGGATCCACTTCAAGCCGGTGATGCTGCATGCGACCCAGGGCTACTTCATTAACCTGCTGCGCGTGCGCCGCTCCGGCGTGCTCTCGGTACACCATCATACGGGTCCCGTTCACGCCTTTCCTATTCGTGGTCGCTGGTATTATCTGGAACATGATTGGGTTGCCGAGGCCGGCGGATACGCCTTCGAGCCGCCCGGGGAAATTCATACGCTCTACGTACCCGAAGATGTTGAAGAGATGATTACGCTCTTTCATGCCACCGGTGGTTATATCTATCTGGATGCCAAAGGCAACGCGATTGGTTATGAAGACGTTTTCACGAAAATCGAGAACTGTCGTAAACACTATGAGCAGGTGGGTCTGGGGCCGGATTTCGTAGATCAGTTCGTGCGTTAATTTATTGTCCGCAAGGACGCAGAGGAGTAAAAATGCAGACTGCCTATTTGACACAAGGCGCCAATACACTTGAGCGGACCCGTATACCCATCCCGACGCCGGGCGTCGGGGAGGTATTGCTTAAAATCAAGGCCGTGGGCATTTGTGGTTCGGATCACCATATCTATCTGGGACGACACCCTTATGTAAAGTATCCGCTTATCCAGGGCCATGAGTTCTGTGCTCAGATCGAGCAATATGGTAGTGACTGCGTTCAGCGCTTAACCGTGGGTAGCCAGGTGGTGGTCGAGCCCCTGATCCGTTGCGGAACCTGCTATGCTTGCAGTCTGGGACGGTACAATTGTTGCGAAAACCTGAAACTGGTGGGTGTCCATTGCGCAGGCGGCTTCCAGGAATACCTGGTCGTGCCTGAAATCTTGCTACACGAGGCCAAAGGGTTGCCCGCCAACGTGGCCGCGTTTGCTGAACCCCTGTCAATTGCTATGCAAGCCTGTCGGCGGGGGCGGGTGACGGCCGATGATCGGATCTTGATTCTGGGTGCGGGGCCGATTGGCCTGGCGGCGGTTATTGCCTGCAAGCGCCTGGGGGCGCAGGTGGCGATTTCCGACCTGGTGCCGTCCAGGCTGGAAAAGGCCGGCAAGCTGGGGGCTGATCTTGTGTTTCACGCAGCCGATGATTCCTCTGAACGTATCCGCGAGTGGTCAGGCGGCGGTGTCACTATAGTGCTGGATGCCGTTGGGGTCGCGCCTGCGCTGCAAATGGGGGTCGACGTGTTGCGTGCTGCTGGCCGACTCGTCATGATTGGCATCAGCAAGCAGGATTTGCCGATTCCTATCAGTACGATTGTGGGCAAGGAAATCGATGTGCTGGGTTCGCGCAACAGCTCGCAGCTGTTTGGTGATGCCGTGGCGGCCTTGTACGGAATTGAGGATAAAATCGAGGATCTGGTCAAGACCGTCGACGGCATTGACTCCCTTCCCGAGATGATGGACTACACAATCAACAATCCGCAGGATGTTGAGAAGGTTGTCATCAAAGTATGAATCTGTTGAGAACTGTTCTATGCCTGAAATCCGGCCCGGAAAACCCACGCTGAAAGATATTGCCCGCCTGGCGGGCGTTTCTGTGGGGACCGCGTCCACTGCTTTCTCTCATCCTGGAAAACTCAAAAAAGAAACACTGGACCGCATCATGCAGGTGGTCCAGTCTTTGGGCTATATTCGTAACGGGGCGGCCCAGGCTCTTGTATCTCAGAAGACCCGCACCATCGCGGTGACCGTGCCGACGATTGACAATCCCCTTTATTCTTCGCTGGTGGCTTCCATTCAAAAAGTGCTGGTAGCCAACGGGTATCACATGGTCATTGGTTCACACGAATTTCAGTTCGAGCGCGAGTATGAAGTGATCCGTTTTCTGATCGAAAAAGGCATTGACGGACTGGTTGTGGTGGGGGCTATGCATGAAGAGCGTACCTTTACCATGCTGAAAATGAGCAATATTCCATATGTGATCAGCCTGTCGCTGTCGGATCGGCCGCAGCAGCATTCGGTCGGTATTTCTAATTTCGATGCCGGTTATGCGGTGGGTAGCCTGGTCGCCAGTATGGGCCACAAGGCCGTTGCGCTGAGTGGGGGCTTTCATGCTTCCAACGAACGGGCCCTTGAACGCGAACAGGGGGCGCTGGCGGCGCTGGGCAAACATGGTCTGGACGTTCCGCAAGCATGGCGCATTCAGCACGACATTTCGATTTCCGGCGGACGCGATATTTTTCGCAAGCTGTGGTCCCTGGACGCCAAGCCCAGCGCGCTGATCTGCAGTACCGATGTTCAGGCGATCGGCGTGCTGGACGAGGCGCGACGTTACGGAGTAGACGTGCCGGGCATCCTTTCGGTCACGGGTTTTGACGATATTGAATACGCGTCCTTGTGCACGCCGCCACTGACTACAGTGAAAATGCCGACAGACGAGATCGGCACCCGGTCCACGAATCACCTGCTTGAGATGATCCAGGGGAAAAACCCCATGCGGCTCGAAAAACTGGATACGAGCATTATTTTGCGAGAGAGCCTGGCGCCTGCTAAATAAAAGGACAGTCAGCGTCAGTCAGGCTTGATATTCGCATCCGAATTGATTTTCTTGTAGATGAAGTGGTTGGCGGCCCGGCCCGTGCATACAATGGCACGCTCAGGTAATGGCCCAGTCTTGCTCTCGTATCGTCTGTGTCAAATGATCCACAAAAGAGGACACCCGGGCGGCCAACGCAGTTTGTCTATAGTACACGGCCTGTATCGGGCGCGTATCGCCGGTGTTCTGCTGCGCCAGTATCTCCACCAGATTGCCGCTTGCCAGATCCTTGCCCGTCATGAAGTCCGCGAGGCATATGATGCCGTGGCCTGCCAATGACAATTGTCTTAGTACTTCGCCGCTGCTGGCTGCAATATCTGGCTGGATGTGAAGAGTTTCCCCGTCGTCGTTGTGCAGCGGCCAGCTGTTCAGACTGTCTCGTGTAAAGCCCAGCAGTGTGTGCTGCTTCAGGTCTGCCGCCGTCGCAGGCATTCCATGATCGCGAATGTACCGGGGCGAGGCAAGTATGCGTATTCGCGTCCGGCAAATCAGGCGACTGTGCAGACTGGAGTCCTTCATTTCGCCGATGCGCAGGGCGAGGTCTACACGGGACTCCAGTAGATCCACAAAATCCTCATTGCTGGTCAGGATCAGATCAACCAGTGGGTACTGTCTGCGGTAGTCGGCCAGCAGCGGGATCAGCGTGTGCAGCACGAACGGCGTAGCGGCGTCTACCCGCAAGGGGCCGGAGGGTTGGCCCTGGCGCAGTAGCACGCGTTCCTGCGCTGATTCGATCGAATTGATAATTTCGCGGGCATCTTTCAGGAAACTGCAGCCTTCGTCCGTTAAGTCCAGCCGTCTTGTGGTTCTGCGCAGCAATGTCGTTTGCAATTTATCTTCAAGGCGGGCAAGAAAACGGCTGGTCGTAGAGACGGGCTGGTTGAGCCGCTGGGACGCCGCGCTCAATGAACCAGCGTCAACCACAGCCAAGAACACTTCTATCTCGCGAAAGGTAATGCCGGATTTTTCCATTTGGAGCAAAGGTATTTTATTTTTATACCTGTTTATCGTTAAAAATAAACATTTTAGAATGTGCTCCTTCTAATGTCCCGTTTTATTGTCAGGGACCCAAAAGGATTAAATATGTCATCTGCTGCACATTCAAACAGCAACCAGGCCACCTGGCCGCTAATTGCACTTGCAATTGGCGCCTTCGGCATCGGGACCACAGAATTCGGACCCATGGGCATGCTTCCCGCGATTGCCGACGGGGTGGATGTTTCCATTCCCACCGCCGGCTTGCTGGTTTCCGCCTATGCGCTAGGAGTCATGATCGGTGCGCCGATTATGACTTTGTTGCTGGCCAGACGACCGCGTCGCCAGGCGTTGATCATGCTGATGGCGATTTTCACCCTTGGCAATCTGCTGTCGGCGTTTGCTCCCGGCTTCGCCAGTCTTGTCGGTGCGCGCTTTATTACGAGTCTGAACCATGGCGCGTTTTTCGGCGTGGGTTCGCTGGTGGCGGCCAGCCTGGTACCCCGTGAAAAACAGGCCAGTGCGGTCGCGGCCATGTTTCTTGGGCTAACCATTGCCAATATTGGGGGCGTGCCTGCCGCCACCTGGCTGGGCACGACGATCGGCTGGCGCGCATCGTTTGCAGCCATTTCCGTGCTGGGTGTGCTGGCCATGCTCGCTTTACGTTTTGCGCTGCCCAAGGGCGAAAAGGGCCAGGTGCCGGAGGTCCGTGCCGAATTGCGGGTATTGACCCGCCCGAATGTGCTGATGGCCATGATGACGACTGTATTGGGCGCGGGCGCCATGTTTACCCTTTATACCTATATCAATCCGACATTGGAAATGCTGACCCATGCTTCGCCTCAATTCATTACCGGCATGCTGGTCCTGGTGGGTATCGGTTTTACTATCGGTAACACCCTGGGTGGCAAGCTGGCCGATCGGTCATTGCAGGGAGCGTTGGTTCTGTTTCTGTCCATGATCGCGATCAGTATGCTCGCCTTCCCGTTCCTGGCCTCTTCCCGCATCGGCGTCGCGCTTGCTCTGGTGGTGTGGGGTACAGCCACCTTCGCGATTGTCCCGCCCTTGCAAACCTGGGTAATGCGTGAGGCCACCGGCGCGCCCGGACTGGCCTCGTCGGTCAATGTCGGTGCATTTAATCTTGGCAATGCCGTGGGCGCGGCACTGGGCGGGCTTGTCCTGCGCTCAGGTCTGGGCTATCAGGT